>Ga0209668_10000010_pt1 | contig 95896 bp, 95 predicted proteins | sample FrelakmetPLP11PL_FD_187150 | JGI IMG/M metagenome (GOLD analysis project Ga0209668, IMG submission 187150) | Freshwater lake sediment microbial communities from the University of Notre Dame, USA, for methane emissions studies - PLP11 PL (SPAdes)... | ecosystem: Environmental > Aquatic >...
TCTTCAGGCCCCATCTCTTGTCTAGCCTGTGCATAGTCGTTAGCTATATCAGCTGCCCAACTATTAAATTGTTCTTCATTCATCATAATAATAAATATTAATTAAAAATAAAAAGGGAAAGGAGATATATAAAGCGCCCATATATAGCAGATGCTGTTGATATACATATATAACAAGGACCTGAGCTTGTGTGTAGTCCAACAACTAGAGACCATGATTGATCAGTAGTACTTCAAGAGATCATGATTAGATCCATGCATGGCCATGATGCAAACATCCCCAGCTGAAGGCATCACGATTGCTCTAGTAGTATAGGAGACTGCCCTGCAAATCATAGGGGGTATCACCCAAGGAATTTTTTGATGGGGCTCGCTGTTATAGGGCCCCACTCCACACCCTCATATAGTTAAAATCCTATTTCGTTTTTATGTATTATGGTTTCTACTCCAAAAATTTTTACATTTGTTATTATTGTATATGTGAAAAAGTTTTTTAAATATTTGACAATATGGATCTCCCAAAATCTATCTATACCATTCTGGGTTGTTGGGCATGTTCATTTGTCTACTAATGTGTACGAGGACGTTTATGAAGTTGTAGCTTCAGTTGGGATGAATGTAATTGTGGCTGTAGGATTCTTTTTAGATTATTTTGATCAGCGAAAGTAGAGGTTGTTTTATGTTTTTTAATTATATTAGTATATGAAGATTATAGTTACTATAGAAGATGAGAAGTATGAGTATAGTACTCCTGTACATTTTCCAGATACTGAACAGTTTATGACGGCATTTGAAAGAATGATTACAATACTGGGGTATCCTGAAGAAGAGGTAGAGGGGTATATACTTGATTGGGCACAAGAAATTAAAAATTTAAAAGATGGCAAAAATTAAAGAAGTATCAACCAAGGTGTTGAATAAGGCGACAGTGTCTAGACCAGGTATACACAGTAAGACAAAATCGTCTAAGCTTAAGTCTAGTAAGAACTACAAAAAAGCGTATCGCGCACAAGGAAGATGAGGGGGGTTATTATTATTCTGATTGTTATGGGGGTATTATTATCCTCATGTAAAAGTAGTTCAAACACATGCGATGCATATGGTGGACATGCAAAGAAAAAATAATTTGTACTATTGAAATTATTTGTATATTTGAAGACCTCATTCTTCTTTTTCATTTGAATGTTCATAGTGGTTATGACAAGACTCCCAGCATCAACCTGGGAGTTTTGTGTTATATTTGATTTATGAAATTTGATATAAAGAAATATCTAGAAGATATTAAGAAACTAAGAGCTAGTAAGAATGCTACTGCTAAGCAGAAAGTAGATCTTTACAATAAATCTAATTCCAAAGGTTGTAACTGTTAGATAAATATTATATATTTGCCTTATGGAAAACAACGTAATATTACAAGTTGTCTTAAATGATGACAATGCTGTGCAGATCAGCGTAGGTGGTTCAGATAAACTACCACCACTTTTATTAGTAGGTATCTTAGAACAAGTAAAGATGCAAATATTAACTGAAACGAATGACCCTTTAGAGAAGGAAGTTTACAATCCTAATCAGTCATACGAAGCTTAATTAATAAAAACCAACATTATGAAATTACAAGGAACAAGGATATTGATAGATATTCCTGAAAAAAAAGAATCTACAATCGAGCTTACAGACAAAGACAAAGCAATGATTGAAGAAGAAGAGATGAAAAAGTGGACACATCTTAACGTACATGCTGTAGGTATTGACGTTACTAATGTAGTACCAGGTGATAAAGTATATCTTTCAGTATCATCTATACAAGATGGAGAACGAGTACTTATCAATGGAGAAATTAAAATGATGGTTTATGCAGGGGCCTGCGCTATTGTCTGGTAATCATGAAAGAAGTAAAGGAAAAAAACTTTGGTGAAGATCTGTTTGGTATAGATACAAGTGTAGAAAATCCAACAGATGCTGAAAAGATCAAGATTATTTTTGCTGAAATTGCTGAACGAGTAAAAATAAACTATGAAGAAGAAAGATCTCCAGTAAAGAGTCTACTATTTGATCATGCTATTGGTGAACTTATAAATGCTCAAATGGCAGTTGTAAAACTGATAACATACAAACCTTAAGATTTAAGTTAATTATAAACGAATCCCTGAGAATTATTTTCTTGGGGATTTTGTTTTTACATTAGTTTTTCGTATATTATATATGTAACAAAATAATATTTATAAAATGAAAAGAATAGATACAACATCCTTGACACCTTACTATGTAGAGGACAACGATGCACAAATTGCAAAAGTAGGTCACGTAAATGCAGTGATTGAAGCTGCTAATAACACATTTAATGGAACAGCAATTGATCCTGCTATTAATGGTGGTGTTAGTGTAATTACAGATTTTAAAGTAGATCTTTTGACTACAGCTCAATTCCAAGGGCAATCGTATCAAGGATATAAACTTGCTGTAGCAGCTACTCTTGATACTGCTGCAGTTGATAATTACTTTTTATTTTTGGGAGCATTTAAAGTAGCACCAGGTACACAACTATTATTAGGAGGAGTTAGCGGAACTGTTCTTGCTGATGCATCAATTGTTTTTCCTACAACTATTGGAACTATGTTTGGTGCAGGAGCAGAAGTATCTGGTTCAACAGTACCAGGTTTATATCAGCTAAATTTTGCAGATGTAGCTCTTCAACAAAATCCATTTGATTCTACTGAATACGCTTTATTAGCTTATTTAGAATCTACAGGTAACGACTTTAATGCATCAATAGCATTAGAGGTAAACATTGTTGTTACTTATGGTGCAACATTTACATATTTAAGAGATTAATTATAACTTATAAAACATTATATCATGGCAAAGTCAAAAAAACCAGTAATCGAAGAAATGGATATTCTTAAGAATAAACCTAAAAATCGTAAAGAACTTATAGGTGTTCACAAAACCTTATACTTACAACTTAGAAAAGGTGGGCAAAAACCAGTTCTATAAATCATAACAACACACCAGAAATTATGTGGAATAATATGACAAACTTTCTATCTCTTATACGAGGTAGAAAGATTAAGACTGCTCTTGAAGATACAGATCTAATTGCTGTAGCAACAAAAGACCCTACTTATGATGGTGGTTATCAACCTACTGCTATTACGTTTGACGATTTACAAGCCCAACTAGGAGGTCTTCAAACTGTTGCAGTAGATGGTGTTACTATTACAGGTAACGGTACATTAGGTGATCCATTAGTTGCAGTAGGAAGTGCTAGTCCTTATTCAAATGTAGCATTTGTTGATCCAATTAATGGTAATAATGGAACTGGTTTACGAAATAGATTTGATAAACCATTTCAAAGTATTTCATTTGCTTTAACAGCAGCAGCGGCTTTACCTGGTATAAGTATAGAGAATAGAGCTCTTGTTTATATTAGAAGAGGTAATTATGTTAATCAAACAATAAATCTTCAAAATAATGTAGATATATATTGTGAACCAGGAGTTGTATTTACAGGTTCACCTAATATTAGAGATAATGGAGTGGCTGTAAGTGCAAATGTTTACGGAAGTTTAAAGATATATACAACGTCTGGTACACAACCCCCTCTTAATATAACAGGAGCATCTATAATTACATTTGAATTTGATTGGATGAGTGTAAATTCCGCAGCTATTCAAATATTTCCTACAGTGCCAGGAGGTAGAATAACAATAAAAGGTAATTATATTTATTCAGCTGCAATTGGACAAGGATTTGCAATTACAATTAGAAATAATGTCAATGTTGTAATGAATATTGCAAACAGTATAGAAGCAGTACATCAATTATTTAGATTCAGATTTTTTTCAGGTACAGCTATAATTAATTGTCCTAATATAAATATGTTAGCCGGGAATGTTTATGGTGGAGATTGGAAGCAAATCCTTTATATTGATGAAACATCATCAATAGGTAGCATTATTGTTAATGGAAACATGACAGATAAAGATGATACTTATTATGGAGGTCTTGCCGCTGTAGTTAGATTCTGGACAAATCCTGCAGTAAGTTTAACAATAAATGGTAATATAACATCTAAATTTAATGCGGCTCTTGCTTTAGGTACAGGTTCATCTAGAGTCACATATATTGGTAAAATCGTATCACCTAGAGAATTAATTTATGTAGATGGTTCTACTCAAGTTAATGTAAAAAATAGTACTCTAATTAGACAATCGAATACTGTGGCGGCTCCTATACTTGTACTTGGTAGTGGTCTATTATATTTAAATGACTCAACTATTTATTCGGGTTATGTAGATGGCAATATTATCAATGTTGAATCCAATACTGCTAAGTTATATACTAAAGGAATTATTGCAGAAGGTGCAGGTACAGGATATTTTGTTAATGTTGGTTCTACAACACCTACAACGGGTTTAATAAATACTTATTCAACTAAAGCAAATCATCCAATGTTTATAAATGTTTATGCAACTGCAGGGAGTTTTATTCAAGATGCAGCAATAAACACACCTAAATTTTAAAAATTATGACACTAAATTGTTCAGTATCTTCATCAGCTCCAGCAACTACTAATGTAGTAATGGCTTATGTTAATAGTAATAATGTTTATTTAGATTTAAGTACAGCATCAACGGAAGATGTAAAAACGGTAAATGATTTTGTAAGTGTTATTGGAAATCATATTACTGTAAATATTTTAGACTATAATGGACCTGATTACTTTGAAGCAAACATTGTAGTTCCAGGAGAAACAGATATAGAAGATATTTCTATTGAATACCCATCATTGACTGCAACTAAAAAAACTAAAGTAACTAAGTTTGTTGACTTAATAAGTTCATTAGTACAAATAAATTAAATTTATAAATTATGTCAATAGGTAATTTAAAAACAGACGGAAATAAGAGTAATAATTTCCCTTGGCAATACAAAATGCTTCAAGGTTTACAAGAGGTTATTGATAGCAATAATACTTGTTGTGATAATACACAAATTTTATTAAACAATATTTATACACTTCTTGAAGGTACCACAAGAATACCAGCAATAGTTTCAGCTACAGGAGTTGGAGCAACACCGAATGCATATAGTGTATCTATTGCTAATGTAGGTGCAGCTGCTGGAGTAATCAATGGAGTATCAGTACCAGCAGGAACAACTCTTAACTTTGATGGTGGATTAAATAACGTGCTTAGTCCTATGAGTTATAATGCTACAGGAACAACATTTATTATCACATCTATTTCATAGTTATGAGTACTACAATTTATATAGACAAGTACTCACAAAATCCGAATGGATATTTGAGTAGATTGTATACACAGACTAACTCTAGTACTCCTGTGACAGCTACGGCTGTTGAGGGTAATTTATTAGATGGTGGATTAGGTAGTCTTACAATCCCTGCAAATGGATTTCAAGTAGGAGATAGCTTTAAAGGAGTGCTAATAGGTCATTTATCTTGTGTAGGTACAGCTACTTTACATATCAGAATTAAAACAACTTCAGGAATACTATTAGCTGACACAGGCGCAATGGCAATGAATCTTACTACTGATAAACATTGGAAATTAGAAGTTGATTTTACTGTAAGACAAGTAGGAGCAGCTACTGTAGCTTCTATAGCATCAGGGGGATTGTTTTCATATACTAAAAATGGAGGCCTTAACTTTGAAGGAGTAAATTTTAGTATTGTAAACAGCTTAGATTTTGATACTACTGTGTCAAACACACTTGTTATTACTGCTCAATGGAACACTAATAATGCAGGAAATTCTATTTACTCAGAAATTTTTACATTAAATAAAACATACTAATAATGAAAACAATTTTACTAAAAATATATGGATCATTATTGCTACCAATTATAGTATTTTTTACTCCTATATATTTCATGGTATTTTTAGTAGGCATGTCTACAATTATAGATACGGGTTTTGGTGTATGGAAAGCTAAATCATTAGGTGAAGAAGTTAGTTCTAAAATATGTAGAAAAGGGTTAGTACCAAAAATAAAATCATATGTAATTATAGTACTGTTACTGTTTGTTGCAGATTTTTACATAGTAAATGAATTTACTAAACTATTTATAGACATTGAATTTACATCAACCAAACTTGTATCTTTAGTACTTATTGTTATAGAAGTTAGATCAATGGATGAATCATTTAAAAAAGTAAAAGGATATTCATTTATAGAGAAGCTTTATACTAATGTAAAAAGCATTAAGAAAGCAAAAGAAGATATACACCCATGAAGATTAATTGGAATCATTTAATAGCATTTATCTGGGCTTTGTTAATAAGCGTTTTATGGCTTTTTACAATGTATAGTTGCTCTACTGAGTATCATCTATCTAAGTCACAGAAGCATCTTGATATTGCAAAACGTAAAGGAGCTATAATAACTCCTGATACAGTGTGGCAATATAACTATACTAAAGAAACAATCTTTGATACTTTAACTAATACTTATAAAGAAGTAGTTACAAAAGATAGTACTATTCAGACTATTAATAATGTGATATCTGCAGGTATGTCACGGCAGGAAAGATTAGCATTAGAGGCAGGCTTTAAGCATTTAGAAAGAATGATGAAGCTACAGAATGACAGTTTAAAAAAACAACTTAATGCTGCTACTAAAATCAATGGCCAAAATCAAAAAACTGTTAGAACAATTGAACGCCTAGAAAATAAACCTTGGATGTGGGTAGCTATTAGTTTAGTAGCTCTAGTATTTTTAGTAGGGTTATTTATGCTGTGGAAATTCTTTAAATTTTAAATATGTTAACTACTCAACAAGCAATTAAAAAGTACGGTACTCCTAATGAAACAGGTGCAGGATACTTAGTAACACTTAACTTACCTTATCCTATGCGTATTGCATGGGATACAGATACTACAGTATCACGTATAAGATGTCATAAAGATGTTGCTGCAAATTTTGAAGCAGTATTTAAAGATATCTTAGCTCATTATGGACTTGCTAAAATTAAAGAATTAGGAATAGATTTATTTGGAGGATGTTTCAATTATAGAAAAATGCGTGGAGGATCTGCATGGTCAAAGCATGCTTTTGCAATTGCCATTGATTTAGATCCTGCAAGAAACACATTGAAAGAAACAAGTAAGACTGCTAGATTTGCAAGACCAGAGTATAAAGCAATGATTGATATATTTTACAAGCATGGTTTTTTATCTTTAGGACGTGAGAAGAACTACGATTGGATGCATTTTGAAATTAAAGCATAATAATATGATATTTAGAAATAACTGGAAAGTAAGAAACAAGCAATGGGATAAATTTGCTGTTAGATTAAGATTAGGTAAAATTGATGTATGTACAATTGAAGTTGACATATCTAGAGAATTTTACATGTTTACAGTATTAAACTTTACAATTAAAAACAGATAAGATGAAATCAAATAAAAAAGCGATTACTTCAACAGGTAATAAGCGACTCTATCAAATGGGTCCTATTGATGCCATAAAGCTTATAGCTTACCCCACTTCTTCTATTTCTATGCTTGAGGGCAACGCATCCCTCATGAAAAAAACAGGCAAAAAGAAATAATAATGGCTCAATATCTAGAAGGCTCCTGAAAACGGGGCCTTTTTTATTTAAATATATATTAGTTAACTATTTTTTATTACATTTGTATATATTAAATAATATATATTATGTCAGAAGTAGAAAACCAACAAGAACTGACAGCAGAGCAAATTGCTGAGTACAGAAAAACATCATTATCTTTCTATAAGGATCGTATATCTTTTATGAAAGTACAGTTAGAGTACGAGCAATTGTCTGCTGACATTGAAGAAGCTAAGCTAAAAGCGCTAATGGCTAGGCTTAAAATGGCTCATATTACAGCGCCTCCACAAGAAGGTTCAGAAGAAGAATCTCAAAAACCTGAATAACAATGGCAAAGGCAAATTTGGTTCAAAAGAGAATCAGGATGAGTAGAAGGGATATCATTAAATATCAACTGATTTCTCATTCTTTTATTAACTCTATATCATATAGTGATGCTGAATTAAATTGTTTGACTCTATTGGGGGTATGTGGAGAGACAGATTTATCAGAATTCTGTAATTTCACTGTTGATGAAAATATCTTTAAAGTATCGCAAACAGCACGTAACTTTCTTACTAAAGCTGAAAAAATCAATCTAATTGAAAAGAATGGTACAAGCAAGAAAAAGGTAAAGCTTAAAGATGATCTTCAGATACAGACATCAGGTAATATAGTATTGGATTACAAAATTGTATACCTTGATACCCAAGAGTCATAAGATTTTTATAGAGCCTACAGTTGAAGAAACTGGATTTAGTAAAATCCTGGTAGAAGATGCTGTAGGATTCTATTACAGCGAGTTAAGACGACTGCTAAATGAAATAGATTCTATATCTATTAAAATAGATAAATTAGGTACATTTAAAGTAAAGCCAAAAGAAATATGGCGATTACGTGCTAGACTGTCTACACATTTAAATGCACTTAAGGACCCTGAAACGTTTAATCAGATGCGTATTAAAAAAGACCTAGAAGATAGGTTGGAAAAAATAGGACGCATTAGTAATATGATTAAAGCAGAAAGTGAACGTAAGAAACAAATAAAAGAAAAACGTAATGAGCAGGATAAAGGAAATCTGGGAAAACAGGAAGCTGATATTTGAAGGAATCTGGAATAGCATTTTTAGAAAACGTTATATTGAAAAAATAGCAAGTGAAAGGTTAGCTATTTGTTTTGATTGCGAAGGACTAGATGAAGAAGGATCAGATTGCGCAGTTCTAGGTACACAACCATGTTGTAAAGCATGTGGTTGTTCACTAGGACTAAAAACAAGGTCATTATCATCCTCATGTCCATATGAACATTGGGTAGCAGTAGAAGAAGGTGAAGAAGATGACGAAAACTAATTACTATGTGGTGTACAGAATATTACTATGATAATGAAGAAGGAATTATAGGTGACATGCATGTTATACCTATTGACGATGATGAGGAACATGAATTACTAAGAACGTGTCACTGCAGGCCTACAGCTAAGGCAATTGATGATATAACAGTAATGATTGTTCACAATTCATTTGATGGCAGAGAAGCTTATGAAGAAGCAATGCGCATATTAGATAACAATGACAATTATGAATAACTATGGCAATTCAATTCACAGCATCAGATCACAAATACCAAAGCATAAATCAAACTGAAAATATTGAATGGATAAGTGTAACAACTATAATAAGTTTACTTAAAAAACCATTTGATAAAGAAACAACAGCTCTTAAATCATCTAAAAATAAACGTTCTAAATGGTTTGGTCTTACTCCAAAGGAGATAGTAGCCATCTGGGATCAAAGCAATGCAGTTGCTATAGATTTAGGTACATGGTATCATAATCAAAGAGAAGCAGACATAGTATCACATGATACCATTGGAAGATCAGGAAGAGACATATCTATTGTCAGACCTATAGAGCAAGATGGAGTAAAACTAGCTCCAGATCAAAATCTTGTAGAAGGCATTTATCCTGAGCACATGGTCTATCTAAAGTCTGCAGGTATATGTGGACAAGCTGATAGAGTAGAGGTTATTGGTAATACAATTGATCTCTATGATTACAAAACTAATAAAGAAATAAAGGTTAACGCCTATACTAACTGGGAAGGTGTAACAGAAAAAATGTTACTGCCTATTAATCATCTTGATGATTGCAATTATACCCATTACTCACTTCAACTGTCAATTTATATGTATATTATGTTGAAGCATAATCCTAACCTTAAACCAGGTAAGATTATGTTAGAACATATTATATTCAAAAAAGAAGGAGAAGATAAGTATGGTAATCCTGTTTATGCAAAAGATCAAGATGGTAACTTTATTGTAGATAAAATTGTACCTTATACTCTTCCTTATCTTAAGAAAGAAGTAATAGGTATTATTAAGTATCTTCAGAATAACCCAGATATCAAAAACAAAAAGAAATGACAATAAAACTATTTGATTTAGAAAATGGAGTAATTAAAGCAACAGAGCACTGTTATACAATTAACTGGCTACATGATATAATGGTTAATTATCCTGACAATTATCTAAAAATATATACGTATATCTTTTATATGACATGTCCTAATCCTGAGTTAAATCCATTTTTTAACATGCCTGATGATGATAAAGAAGATCTAATTGTAGAATCTATTGGGCTAGATGTATCAACAGATGATGACTTAATTGTCAAAGCAATTGAAAAATGTGATATATTGTACACAACTCCAACACTACGTGCGTATAATGGTATTGCAAAGATGTTAGATAACTTAAGTTATTATATGGGAACAGCAAACATTACAGCTGGTAGAGATGGTAACATTAATTCTCTTGTAGCTGCAGCCAAAAACTATGATGCAATTAGAGCTTCGTTTAAAGGAGCTTATAAAGATCTTCAAGAAGAACAAAACAAATCATCTGTTAGAGGGGGCCAAAGCTTAGGATATGACCAATTATGATCCAGAATATATAATTCCTACATGGGATAATGGAGAATGGACAACTACTTCATTTGATAGTCGTTTGGATTTATTAGCATTCTTAGAGCCCTTGTTTAAAGAACCTGGGTTATATGAATTTGATGAAACAGCGTTTGTATTTAATGAGCAGGCTCGTAAGTTTAAAGAACAAGGTGAGGTATACTGTATGTCTCCTTATATGAGTAGGGATTTCATTGCTTACTGGGATGATCAAAAAGTAAAATGTCGTAAAGGTGTAATATTTAAAAATGGAGAAAAAACTTGGTACTTACCACGTGACTACTACATGTGGCTCAACTTCCTTCCAATATTTGATAAGGAGAAAAAGAACTTTGACTTCGCAGGTATCCGTGATGCACAATATCACATGGCACTATACGAGTGCCTCGCAGAATTAAGTCACAAACATTGCAGCATTCTTAAGAAACGTCAGATAGCTTCTTCATATTACCATATGGGTAAGTTTATTAATCAGATATGGTTTGAACCTGGTGTTATACTTAAGTTAGGTGCATCTCTAAAAGACTACATTGGATTAGAAGGATCATGGAAGTTTCTAGATGAGTATCGCGCATTCTTAAATTCTAAGACAGCATGGTATCGTCCTATGAATCCAGGTAAGGTATTGACATGGCAACAAAAGATTGAAGTAACAGAGAATGGTAGAAAGCAAGAGAAGGGTCTCAAAGGAATGTTACAAGGCATGTCATTTGAGCAAACAGACACAAAAGGTGTAGGGGGTCCTTGTTCTTACTTCTTTTATGAGGAAGCAGGTATTGCTCCTACAATGAATAAAACTTTTGAATACCTACGTCCTGCAATGCAATCAGGTAGTATTACTACAGGATTATTTATAGCAGCAGGATCTGTGGGTGACTTATCACAATGTAAACCATTAGAAGACTTTACAATGCAGCCTGATGCTAATGGTATGTATGGGGTAGAAACAAATCTTATAGATGAAACAGGTGTAAGAGGTAGAACTGCACTATTTATTCCAGAGCAATGGTCTATGCCTCCATATATTGATATGTTTGGTAATTCTCTTATACAAGAGTCATTAGATGCTATTGCAGTAATGCGTGAGGATTGGAAGAAAAATCTATCTCCTGACATTTACAGGCTACGTATATCTCAGCATCCTATTAATATTAAAGAAGCATTTGCTTTCCGTGATGATTCAATATTCCCACTTCTTCTTGTTGCTGCTCAAAAGAAACGTATTGAAGACAAAGATTTCCCTTATGAGTACGTTGAATTAGAAAAGATGATGAATGGGGACATGAATGTTAAACAGTCTCGTAGATTGCCTATTATGCACTTTCCTGTAGATAAGAAGCTTGAAGATAAACGTGGAGTTATCATTGTATACGAAAGACCTGTTCCAGATTCTAAATGGGGTACATACTATGCATCAGTGGATCCAGTAGGTGAAGGAAAAACAACAACATCTGACTCACTCTGTTCTATACACGTATACAAGAATCCTGTTGAGGTTACTAGAATTACTGATAAAGGTGTAGAAAATCTAGCAGAAGGAGATAAGATAGTAGCATCATGGTGTGGTAGATATGATGACCTTACTAAAACACATGAACAATTAGAGCTTATTATTGAATGGTATAATGCATGGACCATTGTAGAAAATAACGTATCCCTTTTCATTCAACATATGATTGAAAGAAGAAAGCAGAAGTACTTAGTACCTAAGAATCAAATTGTATTTCTTAAAGATCTTGGTGCTAATAAATCTGTTTATTCTGAGTATGGGTGGAAAAATACAGGTACAATATTTAAAACTCACCTTCTTAGTTACTTAATACGTTGGCTTACAGAAGAAATAGATCAGGAAATTACTGATGATGGTACTATAGTTTCTACTACATATGGTATATCAAGAATAACTGATTATATGTCTCTTGTAGAGATGGAACACTATAGACCAGGTGCTAACGTCGATAGACTTGTGTCATTAGCTGCATTGATTGCTTTTGCTAAAGTACAGCAGTCTAATAGAGGATATAGTAAAAGAGTTGACGATACAAGGACTAAAAACTTGCATATGTCAGATAATTTGTATAAATTAAATAGTACTCCCTTTAGACATATGGGTAATCCAAAGGGAGGTCCTAGTGGAAGTAGATTACCTAGAATACCATATAGAAAACTTAAATAATGGAAATTTTAAACGCGCTTCAACTTAAAAAAGGCAAGAGAGCTGAATATAACCGCTTAGGTAATATTACTCAACCTCTTCAATTTTTACCTGTAAAGGATAAAGATGATGATTGGACAGCATGGAACATGGATTGGCTAGAATGGCAAGGCCTTAAGCATATTCGTAGAAATGCTAGAAGATTAATGAAGAACTATAAGTTGGCTAAAGGCATTATTGATAAAACTGATTACCTAATGGAATCAGATAATGAGTATAGAGAGATTGTAGATCAATTAGCAAGTGACTATCCTTCTGCATTAGAACTTAAGTTTTATCCAATCATTCCTAATGTCGTTAAAGTACTTACAGCAGAATTTGCTAAAAGAAACACACGTGTTAACTTTAGAGCTGTAGATGAGTATACTTATAATGAGATCATGGAAGCTAAAAGATCTGATATAGAAAATACTCTAGTAAAAGAAGCAGAACAGAAATTAGCTGCTAAGTTTATTGAGATGGGTGCTGATCCTAATGATCCAGAGATTAAAAAAGCAATGTCACCTGAAGCAATTAAATCTCTTCCTGAAATTGAAAAGTTTTATGCTAAAGATTATATCAGTCTATGTGAAGAGTGGGCATCTAAGCAACACATGATTGATGAAGAACGTTTCAAGATGGATGAGTTAGAAGAACGTGCTTTTGAAGATGTACTTATTACAGATAGAGAATTCTGGCATTTCCAAATGCTTGAAGATGATTATAATCTTGAGTTATGGAATCCTGTTCTTACCTTCTACCATAAATCTCCAGATGTACGTTATATATCTCAAGGTAACTGGGTAGGTAAAATAGAAATGCTTACTGCATCAGATATCATTGATAAGTATGGTTGGATTATGTCTCAAGAACAATTAGAATCTATTGAGGCCATATATCCTGTAAGATCTGCAGGTTATCCTATTCAAGGATATCAAAATGATGGTACTTACTACGATGCTACTAGATCTCATGAATGGAATACTAATAGGCCATCTTTAGAATATCGTCAGTTTACATCCATGTATGACAACTTTGTTTATAATGGAGGTGACATCATTAACTGGATCATGGGTGAGTCAGAAGACTACTATGATATGGGTACTGCACATATGTTACGTGTTACTACATCTTATTGGAAGTCTCAACGTAAAGTAGGCCATCTAGTTAAGATTGATCAAGATGGATCTGTAACTAATAAGATTGTAGATGAGCATTACAAGGTATTAGACAAACCTATTTATGATACTACCTTCTTTAAGAATAAAACAAAAGATAATGTTTTGTTTGGAGAACATATTGACTGGATATGGATTAATCAAACATGGGGTGGAGTTAAGATAGGACCTAATATGCCATCATGGTGGGGTATGCAAAACCCTGGAGGTATTAATCCTATCTACTTAGGTATAATGCAGAATAGAATTAAACCTATGAAGTTCCAGTTCAAAGGTGATAATACACTCTATGGTTGTAAGCTTCCTGTAGAAGGACGAGTATTCTCAGATAGAAATACAAGATCCATATCTCTTGTTGATTTAATGAAACCTTTCCAGATTGCATACAACATGGTTAATAATCAGATATCTGATATCCTTGTTGATGAAATTGGATCTGTTATTATGCTAGATCAAAATACACTTCCTCAACACTCTATGGGTGAAGACTGGGGTAAGAACAATTTAGCTAAGGCTTATGTAGCAATGAAGGATTTTGGTATGTTACCATTAGATACCTCAATTACTAATACAGAGAATGCACTTAATTTCCAGCACTTCCAGGTTTTAAATCTTGAGCAGACACAACGTATGATGTCTCGTGTTCAGTTAGCTAACTTCTTTAAACAACAAGCATTTGAGGTAATAGGTATTACTCCACAACGTTTAGGTCAGCAGTTAGGACAAACTAATACTGCTACAGGTATAGAACAAGCTATTGCAGGTTCATATGCACAAACAGAACAATACTTTACACAGCATTCAGATCACTTAATGCCACGTGTGCATCAAATGAGAACTGACTTAGCTCAATACTATGCATCTACTAAACCATCTATTAGAATGCAAGTAAGTACTTCTAATGATGAGCGTGTAAACTTTGAAATGAATGGTACTGATCTCTTAATGCGTGATCTTAATGTATTCTGTTCTACTAAAGCTAATCATAGAACAATCATTGAACAGATGAAGCAGTTAGCTATTTCTAACAACACATCTGGTGCATCTATCTATGATCTAGGACATATCCTACAAACTGACTCTATGGGTCATTTAAATAACATTCTTAAGGATATAGAAACTAAACAGCAAGAACAGAAGCAACAAGAATATGCTCAAGCTGAGAAGATGAAACAAATGGAGCTTGAAGCTATTGCTCAAGAAAAAGCTTCTGAAAGAGAATACGAACAAGTAGAAGCTGAAAAGAATAGAAGAAAAGATCTTCTTGTTGCTGAGATCAAAGCTTCAGGATTTGGAGCTATGCAAGATGTAAACAAGAATTTACAATCTGACTTTGTTGATCAAATGGAAACTATGCGTAAGACTACTGAGTATCAGGAGACTATGAATATGGATAGAGAAAAGGAAATCAATAAGGGGAATCAGTTTGCACAGAAAATGCAGATGGAAAAAGAAAAAATGAACCATCAAACAGATTTAAAGCAAATGGAAATGGATATAGCTAGAGAGAATAAAAATCGATTTGATGTAAGTTCTAAAAAACCTACAGAAAAGAAGAAGAACAAATCATAGCTATATAATGAGAAACTTTTAAATATATAATCACTTTATCTTAAATATATAAAAGTTAACTGATTAAATTTGCTTATATTAATAGTAAGTCAATAACTAAAACCAACAAAAAAAATGGCTGATGAAAAAACAAATGTCCAGGAAGTAGAATTTGACAACCTGGAAGATTTGTTAGGAGTGGGAAGTGAAAGTATAATGGTACCTACAGGATCTACAACGGTAGATGATAATAAGAAACCAGGTATCTTTTCACAAACTACAACTGACACAACGTTCCTTGACAAACCAATGGTAAATGATCCTGTACCTGGTACAGAGACATCTACTAGTGATGCAACTAAGGCTCCTGAAGTACCTACCCTAGAAGATCTTAACGAGCTTTTAGAATCAAGTATTGAAGAGTCATCAAAAAATCCTGGGGGTAGACCTACCCTTACAAAGGATGTAATGATTGAAACAGCAAATAAACTTATTGAAAAAGGTTTATTGTTTCCATTTGATGATGGCAAGAAGCTAGAAGAATACTCACAGGCAGATTGGGAAGAACTACTTGAAGCAAACTTCACTGAAAGAGAAGATCGTTTATTAGAAGAAGTACCTGCTACATTCTATCAAAGCTTACCTAATGAATTAAAGAGAGCTTATGAGTATGTAGCTAATGGAGGTACAGATCTTAAGAACATGTTTAGAGCACTTGCTGCTGCTGAAGAAGTAAAAGAGCTAGATCCAAAATCAGCTGATGGTCAGGAGAGTATTGTAAGATCATATTTACAAGCTACTCAGTACGGTACTGCAGAAGAAATTGAAGAAGAGATTGATGCTCTACGTGATAGAGGGGATCTTCAAACAAAAGCTGAAAGATTTAAACCACGTTTAGATCAAATGCAAGAACAACTTGTTCAGTCTCGTATTCAGCAACAGGAAAAAGCTAAGCAACAACAAGAAGCTCAAGCTAAGCTTTATCAAGATAATGTTTATGGAGCATTATCACAAGGAGAGCTTAATGGCATTAAGTTAGATAACAAAATGCAAAACTTACTGTTCTCTGGTCTTGTGCAACCTAATTACCCTTCTATTAATGGTCGTCAAACAAATATGTTAGGCCACTTACTAGAAAAGTACCAATGGGTTGAACCACGTCATGACCTAATTGCTGAAGCACTTTGGTTACTTGCTGACCCTGATGGTTATAAAACTAGATTACGCGAAGGTGCAGAAAAGTCAGCAATAGAAAAAACAGTTCGTCAGTTAAAAACTGAAGAAGCTACTAAGATCACTTCATCTTCTACAGATGATGAGGATAATAGAACTCCTTCAAGAGAACCTTCACGAACTTTAAACAGACCCAAAAAGAACTTCTTTGGAAGGTAAACAACATAAATTAATAATTAACAAACAAACACAAATCACAAATGGCAACTCCAGTTTTAAACAATGGTATATTCCTACGTGACACGCAGTACAATGCGTCATCTCACGTAGACTCATACCACCTTGTAAACATGCTGAAGGATGCAGAACCTATGGATTTAGGTCCTGTAGACATTTGGGCTATGACTCAAAAAGTTGAAATGCCCCTTTACCAAATGTCATCCTTTGGTGGTAAAAATGTTATCAACGTAGATAACGTAAGAGGAGAGTACAAGTGGCAAACACCTGTAGCTCAAGATCTAGCGTATATCATCGAAGATATCGAACCTCAAAACATTGTAAAAGGTGTTGATGGTAACACATTCAAAATCAAGCTGAACAAGCGTGAATTTGGACATGGTGACATCATTACTTATGACAAGTACAATGGTGTCGAGCTTTACGTAGTACCTGAAGAAGATATCCTTCCTATTGGAGATGGATTTATCTACACAGTACAACTTGTAAATAACGACAACTACAAATTTATGGATAACAAGTATCTTGCAAATGGTACTAAGTTCTTCCGTAAAGGTTCAGCACGTGGTGAATATGGAGAAAGATTCTCTGATATTCAGACTAAGTCAGGTTTCCGTGAATTCTACAACTTTGTAGGAGGAGCTGAAGCACACGTTCATTACTCTATTTCATCTCGTGCAGACATGATGATCAAAGGAGGAATGAATGCAGATGGTACTATCCCTGTTACTGAAATCTGGAGAAACTTTGACAAATCTATGGATCCAGCAGTGTCTAACATTGAGGACATGGTTGCTAAGATGGGTAAAGATTATGTTAAACGTGCAATTGGAAATGGTGATTTATCACGTACTTTCTTAACTTCTATGGAAGCAGCGCATTTAACTAAGATTGCTACAGATATTGAGACTTACTTAATGTGGGGTCATGGTGGTAGATTACGTCAAGATGGTCCAGATGACTTACGTTTATCTGTAGGTTTATGGAAGCAGTTAGATAGCTCTTTCAAAAGAGTATACAACAAGTCTAGCTTCTCTCTTGAGTTATTCCGTTCAGAGCTTTATAACTTCTACGCAGGTCGTGTTGAGTTTCAAGGTCCAGATCCTAAACGTCAACTTATTGTACAAACAGGAATTGGTGGAATGAGAATGGTTAATGAGGCTATCAAACGTGAAGCTGCATCTTCTAACCTTTCTATCCTTGCTGCTGATATTGGTGCAATCACTAATAAAGGTATGGATTTAGGATTTGGATTTGCATATACTAGCTATATCATCCCTTTCCTTGCTAACGTTAAGTTTGTTCTTAACCCAGCATTTGATAATATCCATACTAATGATATTGAGAACCCAATCATCGATGGTAATCCATTATCTTCTTATAACTTCATTATCTTTGATATCACTGATAACACTAACGACAATATCTATTTGTTGAAGTTATCTTGGGATAATCAATTGAAGTGGTGGTATCAGAATGGTACTATGGATTACATGGGACGTAGCCAAGGATTCCAATCTTCAGGTCAGTTTAATGGTTATAGAGTTTACATGACTCAAACTATGCCAGCTATCTGGGTTAAAGATCCAACTAAAGTTCTTAAGATTGTTATGAGAAACCCAATCACTGGTGGATCATTCTAATTCATAAAAACAATAAGGGGGAGAGTAAGTGCTCTCTCCCTTTTTATTTAACAAACAAAAACCAACAAACAAATGAGCTTAACATTAATTACTAATGGTCCTTCATCTACAGGGCCTATTTCGATCAAACCTTTGATCAACCCTGATTCTGATAACATGGGATTACAGAATTATAATTTATCTCTATTCCCTGGTACATTTCAAGAAGAACAACTTGCGTGTTTAGAAAAGAATGGTATCAAGAGATATGTTACAGGATTAAATGAATTTGCTCCTGAAGTAAAGAACATTAAAGACCCAGAACAAAGAGCTGCTATAATTAAAGATATACGTGAAACAGTAGCATTGTTAGAAAGAGAATTAGCAACTAATATTATTGATCCAGAGGATGAAGATTTTTGGACAAAAGTTAAGTTACTAAAACCAGATAATGATGAGTTTTGGACTAGGATAACAGTAAGATGTGGCAATGAGCCTTTATTTCTTAATCCTAAGACTGACCCATTTGATTTAATTAAATTAAAAGCAATTGAAGCAGGTGGCTTTTCAATAGTTGCAAAAAGCTGGGAAGATGCTCAGAATATGGCAAAGCCTCCTAAGTTCTTTTTAGATAAAACAATTGACTCAGTTGCATCAAGAACTCAAACTAAGAAACTTCGTAATAAATCTCTTAGTGAACTTGATAAACTATATAGTAAGAATATTAACAAACTTATGTATGTATGTAAGATTGTTGATGCGCATAGTGCACAGTATAAAAAATCAACTCCAATTGATATCATGTACGAAAACATGGATACATATATTAATGGAGAAGGTATTGAACGTAATGAGTTAAGAGCAGCTGAATCATTCTTGAAAGCAGCAGCACTTGATATGGAAACACTAAAACTTAAAGCTCTAGTTAAAGATGCTAGCTTCTACAAAGTTTTAGCTCCAAGAGCTGATGGTATGATTTACCATTTACAAACATCAACTATGATGGGTAGAAATGCTTCAGAGATTGTTGAGTACCTTAGAAATCCACTAAATGAAAATATTTTAGTAGATATTTTGAATACTATAGAGCCTATGTGGAATGAATAATGTATATTATAGTATAAACATATAGATTACTGAGCCATTATGAATGGCAAAACTGTGGAACTTATAATTTGACATATAATGAAAGCAACGACAAAAACAGTTGGTAAAAAACCAATGATGAAAGCTAAAAAAGGGATGACTGTTAAAGATCCTGGAAAGGGTACTTTAGGTAATCTAAGTGCAAAAGTTGCTGGTGTTATTGGCACTGGTGTAGCTGCTATTGGTACTGCTATTCAAGCTCGTAAAGTAAAAAAAGCTAAAGAAGCTGAAGCAGCTAAGAAAGCAGAAGAGATGAAGGCAGCAGAAGGTGTAAAGAAAAGAGGTGGTGCTATTAAAAAAACATATGGTGGCAAGATTATGAAATCTGGTGGAACTAAGAAAAAATAACAAACATGAAAAATACAAACACAAAAGTAGTAGCTTCTAAGAAAGCTACAGGACGTGTAGGAGGAACTAATGCTCCAGTACATGCTGAAAAGAATCCTACTCGTTATACAGGAGGAAAGAATGCAGGTTCTATTCCTAAGAAAGGTCAAGGTAGATAGTCATGGCTATCAACAAAAATAAAGCTGCAAGAGTGAGCCCTGTAACTGTGGCTCTCTCTGCATCTAAAAAAGCTGCTAATCAGTTTATATCACCATTTAAAAAAGGCGGTACTAACACAAATATACCTAAAGGTTTTCATAAAATGCCAGATGGTACTATTATGAAAGACTCTGCTCATAAAATTAAAAAAAGTAAAATAACAAAACGTAAATAACAAGCAGTATCATGAATAATCCAATAGGTAAAGCAAACAAGATAGCAAGGCTTCAAAAAAAAGAAGACAAGCTTGTCGCTAGAGGCAATAAAGCTGTAGATGAAGGTAGAGATAAAAAAGCTGATAGACTTTTAAAACGAGCAGCTAAAACTGAAAACCGTAAAATTAAAACAGCTGAGATGAAGAAAGGTGGCTCTACTAAAAGGAAAAAGTAATGCCTAAAGATGCTTGCTATAGTAAAGTAAAAGCACAGTACGCTGTGTTTCCTTCAGCTAGAGCTTCTCAAGCTATTGCTAAATGTCGTAAAGGCAAAGGTCAAGTAAGAAAGACTAAGAAGGGTACAGAGCTTAAAAGATGGCAATCAGAAAAGTGGCAAGATACTAAATCAGGTAAAGCTTGTGGAGCAGGTGGTAAAAATGAATACTGTCGTCCTACTAAAAGAGTATCAAAGGATACACCAAAAACAAAGAGTGAATTAACACCTTCTAAACTGGCTGCTAAAAAAGCTGAAAAGTCAAGAGTAGGAATGGGAAGAAGAATAACAAAAGCATAAGAATCATGAAAAAGAAAACTGCATCAAATCCACTTAAATTCTTCAATGATAATAAAGCTAAAGCTTATAAGAGAGGTGGTGATGTTATGAAGGCATTTAAGAAGTCATTACCTACAGCTCAAATGGGTACAGGCTATGTTAATGATATGAATTACTATGATCCAAAAAAGACTATAGCTGATAGCTTACGAATTAATAATTCATATCCACAATATAAAATGGATAATAATGAAGGTTTGACATTTATACCTAAACCTAAACTTAAACCAGTAAATAACTCTGGTCCAGGTTCTGGAATGGGAAGCATGTATATGAATGAAATGTTAAATGAAATTCCTATGAATAAGAAAGGTGGTGCAGTAAAAAAGAAAAAGAAATAGTCATGGCAATATCTAGTAAGAATACAAAGAAGTCAGAATGTGGAGATAAGGTTAAGAAATCTTTTCAAGCAGGAATGAATGTAGGACGTAACATGAAGAAACCTAATTCTAAAAAGAAAAAGTAATGGCAAAGACAGCTGCATGGCAAAGATCTGAAGGAAAGAATAAGACAGGTGGTCTTAATGCTAAAGGTGTTGCATCTTATAGAAGAGAAAATCCAGGAAGCACTTTGAAAACAGCTGTTACTACTAAACCTTCTAAGCTTAAAGCTGGAAGTAAAGATGCTAAAAGACGCAAATCATTTTGCGCTAGAATGTCAGGGGTTAAAGGCCCTATGAAAGATGAAAAAGGAAGACCAACAAGAAAGGCTCTTTCTTTAAGAAAATGGAATTGTTAAACTAAAATATATAAATCATGGCAAAAATGGGATGTGCTTCTTGTGGAGGCAGTATGAAAAAAGGAGGAACTAAAAAACCTGTTATGCGTGGAGGAGGTAAAATAGCAACTATGAAAACTCCAACCTACAAAATGGGTGGTAAAACAAAAAAAGGATAAAACCATGGCTAAGACAAAGAAAGCTAAGATGCCTAAACTTGGATCAGGAGAAAGATTTAAAGCTCTTTCATCTAAGATCCAGAAGGCAGGTAAATCAAAAGACGCAGCTAATGCTATAGCTGCTGCTATTGGTCGTAAGAAATATGGCAAAAGTAAGTTTCAAAAATTAGCAGCAAAAGGTAAATAATGGATAACGTTACTATACAAATAAAGATTAAACAGCGACTTAATAAGTTGGCAAGTCAGGATTATGATAATCTTGAATGCTGGCATATTGTAGAAGCTTTTAATAAAGGTATGGTAAGCTGGTGTCGTAGAAACCTTCATGGTAATAATTTATATAAGACAGGTGACGAAGGATCTAAAAGAAGAATAGATGACTTGCAAATATTACTTACTGAGATTTCTATTGACTTATCTAAAAGAGACCTATACTACGAATACCAAGATCTTCCTGACAACTATTTTGAATGGAAAAGATTAAGCGCAGATTCTACTACAAATTGCTGTGGTAAAAGAAGAATGGTCATTTACCTAGTAGAAGAAGCTAACGTAGATTTGTTGTTAAGAGACCAGTATAAGAAACCTAGCTATGAGTGGGGTGAAACATTCTGTACTCTTAAAAACAATAAGATGCGTATTTACACTAATGATGAATTTGAAGTACCTAAAGCTAAGTTGACTTATTATAGACAACCTAGACGTATTCAAATTTTAGGATGTGTAGATCCTTACACTAATGTAGTATCAACGGTTGAGGTACAGTGTGAGTTTAAAGACGACCTAGTAGAACTGTTTATTGATGAAGCTGCTAAAATAATTGCAGGAGATATTGAATCAGTTAACCAAGTAAGCATTCAAGATAACTCTGTAGAAAACAATAACTAATGGAAACAAAAAATAGAATATTAAAAAGACCTGATAATGCACCTATGACTAATAGAATGCAAACAACAATCAGTCAACCTAAGTCAGAACCTGCTAAACCTCAACCTACTCCAGATGCAGGAGTTGGGGGTAGTTCTCTTGATACAATGGTAGCAGCTTGTGCTATGGAATTAATGAATGCTAGAAACAGCTTTCATAAGCTACATTTAAAAGTAACAGGTGAAGGATCTTATGCTGCCCATGTAGCAATAGGAGATTTTTATGATGGCTTACCAGGACATGCTGATACATTAGTAGAAGGATATCAAGGAGTATCTGAAAAGATTCTTACATGTAAAGATGTTGCATGTAGAACTCTTGATACAGTTGCAGATGGTGTAGCATATCTTAGAGATATCTATGCTATGGTAACTAAACTACAAGGTATGTTACCTTATTCTGAAATAGTAAACAATCTAGATTTAGTAAAGGATTCAATAAACTCTACTAAATATAAATTACTTTTCTTAAAATAATTTGGATATTAGGATAAATTATCCTATATTATATATGTATATTTATTTATTAACAAAAACAAAAAACAATGGCTTATTTTAATCATGCGTTTAAGAAAACGTTTTTAGCTACTGGGGTCGAGTATAATTCTCAGGCTTTTACTGATCCTGTTACTGGTGCTGGTTACACTATTACAACTGACAATGGGTATTTAACAACAAATGGTGTTCCTACTTACATGTTAAATGTAATGTCTCAAGCACAAGAACAAGTGCCTTACTCAGGTCCAGCATCTTTATCTACTTGGACAAGTGGGTATGTAGGATTATTTGATCCTAAAACTAATTTATCATTGAATCTAGAAAATTGTTGTAATGTATATCTTGCAGGTTCTGCAATTTATAGTAACGACAAGATTGGTCCTTTTCATGGAGGTTATACTGAGACTAACAAGTCTAAGATGATCAATCCTAAGTATGTACAAAAATTCTATCGTGTAGATCCATGTGCTCCTCAAAATGAAGTAGTTCACGTTGGTTCAACTTTCTGGACTGCAGGTGGTGGTATTACAGGTTTATCAATTGATAACAATGGTGCAACATATACAGCTGGTGTTTATTCATTAATAGGAGGTTCAGGTGTTGGTGCTACTGTGTCTATTACTGTTGATGGTGGTGGTAACGTATTTACTGTTACAGTAGTTAATCCTGGTAAAGGATATGAAGATACAGATACAGGTCTTGAAATCGATGGTGGTGATGGAAATGCTACAGTTGATGTAACTGGTGTAACTACTCCTGGAACAAACTACGTAGTTACTGCTGGTGATTGCTGTAAAGAGTTCTTATGTGGTGAAACTTACTACTTACGTGTAGATATCAAAGGTTCTCCTGCATTACGTTTCTTAAATCACAATGCATACTATACTGCTGAAGCTTACACAGGATGTTGCCCTGCAGGATCAATTGCACCAAGTGCAGTAGATTCTACTGAAGTAATGATTCTTTGGGCTAATGCTTTATTGCGTTATGAGCTTACAAGACCATTTATTCAAATTGTAATTCAAGATGAGGCTGGTGTTCTATGGTATGCTCCAGGAACTTCTGCTGCTGATTTAGCTGCATTAGGTGGAGATACATGGGATAACTATGTATCTGCAGGACATACTCCAGGAGCATGTGCAGGTATGATCTTTAACGGTGCTTATGTTGATACTAAGTTTGGAGATTGTACATTCCAAGTAACTGACTTCTTCGAGAAGCAACCAGTTAAAATCTTCCCATCTGAAGTAGATTTAAATGGTGATCCTTGTGCATTTACAGGAATCTGTGCAGTAATTGAATGTGAAGGTACTCAAGCACAAGGACTTGGTGAGCAAGTTTTACGTGATGTAATCCTTTCTGAATCTTACCGTCAAAACTTCTTTGCAAGTAATGACCTACGTATTCGTGAAATTACTCAAGGTAACCAATTAGTATCTGCAATCAATCGTAATGCATTGTATACTAAATACTACTTGTTACATAACGTTCCACGTTTCAATAACCCTACTGGAGTATTTGATAATGATCGTTACTTATTAGAAGTAATTTCATTAGATCCTTTAACTGTATTCCAGGGTGATGTAAATACTTGGTTAGAAGGATGTAACAATGAGTGTGCATTTGAAGAGTTTACATGTATAACAGAATGTTCTTCAATTCAGTTTCCTCCAATTCCTGCTGGTAAACCAGTACCACCAAGACCAGGATTATAATAGAATACAATAATTAATCAAAATAAGAAACGGGAGAGTGAGAGTATATTTCTCCTCTCCCTTTCTTTTTATATCTTAGCATATGGCAAGTCATAAATTAAGTTTAGAAGTTCCTGATGTACTTAACACATGTGTATTAAAAATATTTGATACAAGTGTTTATGCTATTCCTCTTACAGTTACATGTCCTATATTAGACGTTACTGTACCAGGCTTTAATTATGCATCTCAAATTAGTGTTGCAAGTAATTTTAATTTATCATTGACAGCTTGTGATTTAGGATTACAAACTACTGGCTGTGATACTTCAGAATATGCTGCATTGCCTGATGGCATATATATTATTAAGTATAGTGTGTCACCAAATGAATTTGTATACGTAGAATATAACCATATGCGTATTACACAAGCACTCAATAAATATTATAACGTTCTTTGTCAGCTAGATGTAGCAGATTGCGAACCACCAGCTCACATAGAAGCAAAGCTTAATAAGCTTAGAAAGATTAAGATGTATCTTGAATCTGCAGTGGCTAAAGTAGAATACTGCCATGAGCCAGATAAAGGAATGCGTATTTATAAATATGCAGTCAAACTTCTTAATAAAATGGATTGTAAAAACTGTTAATAAAATAAACCAATGGCAACATGCTCTAATTGCAAAAAATCTCTTTCATGCGGATGTCAAAAAAGAAAAGCATCTAATGGAACAATGGTATGTACTAACTGTATTAGTGCATATGAAAAAGCTAATAGACCTAAATCTACAGTTACAACAAATCATGGATTACCATTACCTGTTACTGAATGGACTACTGAACAAATGCAGTCTGCAGTAAGTAGGTTAAATAATTTTAAGAATAAACTAAAAGGTTAAAATATAATGGCAGCTGCTCCATATTATAGATTTACTCCATGCTGTGGTGGTCATCCTATTTCTTTAAAGGTAACAGATCAGTTTGGCAATATTGTGGTATTTGATAATTTACCAAAAGTATATCAATATCAAGGAGCACCTTATGCAGATAGCATAGGACCATACTATTTATTAACTGATCAATGTTATTTTGTAGAGCAGGTACAAGGTGATGCACCAGTAGTTGCTAACTTTAATGATTGTCCTGCAGAAGTAAACTTTAGTGAGACAACACATGAAACATGTGCTCAAGCAGCAGAAGATCCTAAATGTAACTGTCCTGATGTATATGAATTTATATCATGTTGTACAGGTGAGTCTACTATATATAATGTAACAGGATTATCAACTGGAGATATAATTAGTGGATCTACTTATTTAGTTGCTTTAGATGTATTAGATTTTACAACAGCAGGTTGCTACACGATTATAGAAACATCAGTTCCTGATCCAGCATTGTTACCAACAATTGATATATTTAATATTGATGGTATAATAGGAGAGGATGGATGTGATGAGTTAGTATGCTTTTTACTATGCCAAGAATGTAGATGTCAAAACTTTCAAAATGGTCCTACAGAAGGAGGATTTTATGTTGGTTACACCTGTGATCTTGAATTAGTATCAATTGCTAATGGTAATGGTGTTGGAAGTGAATTTCCAATAGTACAATACCCAGGAGATCCTACACAATATCCTTTAACTGAAGGTATATGTCTTGCATATTGGGTAGAGCAATCACAAGGCCTTATTAGAACAGATAGTGGTCTATGTGATATAGTTTATTGGAATGGTGAAGGAATTGAAGCAAATTGCCCTATATATTACAAGATAGTTAATTGTGCAGATAGTAATGAAGAGTACTGTGTATCAAATGATTTATCAGTTGAGTATTCTTCAAATGAAGTACTTACAGTTGCAGGTGTAACATTTGCTAATAAGTGTTGGAGAATAGAACAAACTCTTCCATGTCCACAAACAATAACTATTTCATTTACAATAACCCATGCTAGTTGTGCTGATTGCTTAGATAAGCTTGCAACAAATTATGAGTTAATCAATTGTAATGATGGTGAGATAATTGTTTATACAAGTAGTGATTTACAAGCTTATGTTGGTTCTTATATTACATTAACTGAATATCCTGGAGATTGCTGGTTTGTACAATTATTGAGTTCTTCAATACCAAGTGATATAACTGTAAGTGTTAATCAAGAATTTTTAAATTGTGAAACATGCTCTGGACCTCAATACTTATTAGAGGACTGTAGCACTCTTAATCCAGATCCTGATATTATAACTAATACAGATCTTTCTGCATACATAGGACAAGTTATAACACTTCTTAATTGCCCAGATAAGTGTTGGATTGTTAGTGAAACAGATCCTATACCTAATCCTCAGCTAGTAAATGTTACTGCAAATTACGTAGATTGTGAAGACTGTCTACCTGTACCACCAGAACCTATACCTCCTGTATACAAATATAAAAGTATAAGACCAGGATATGATACACCTGGATGCTCTCCTGAAAAGTTTGAACGTATATTATGTAACTTCTCTGAAGCAATGTATCGTCAAATTATGGTAGATGCTTATGGTATTACACCATGTTGTGGAGAAGATGATATTCAGTATGAAATCAGATATGAATTAATTAAACTTAAAGCTATTCAAGATCCTGATTTCAATTGTCAATTAACTAACTCATGTGATTGTACAACATCAGCACCAGGATTAACTCCATGTGTGCCTACACCTGTACCACCTGTTGTATGTCACATTTATGAAGTAACTGTTCAGTCTGCATTTGATAGTTCTTTTATCTATACAAATTGCTCAGGTAATCAAGTAAGTCAACCTACAATAGGTAGTAAAGCACAAGTTCAGTATAGTATATGTGCAATTGCTGGTCAAGTTCTCGTGCCAGGGGTAAATATGGATTCATTTACCTGGACAGAGACAGCTACTAATTGTACTACTTAATTAGGATAATAACTTAAAATTTCTTATATTATATCATATGAAGCCTTTAAACTTAAATAAAGAAACTTGTAATCCAATATCATCTAACTGTGTGGTATGGCAAGGACCTGATATTGCATGCATTAAATTGTGTAAAGGCGATTCTGTGTCTGACGTAGTTGCTAAATTAGCTACTGAACTTTGTACTATACTAGATACTCTAGATGTACAGAACTATGATTTAGCATGCTTTAATATTACTGCATGTGGTCCACAGAATTTTCAGCAATTGATTCAATTTCTTATTGATCAAATATGTGCACTTCAAGATGTACCTCCAACTAATCCTCCATCTACAGGATGCCCTGATTGTTTAGTAACAGTTAACATGCCTTGTTTTGAAACTGAGTTTCCTACAGGAGTTGCTCAACTTACGGATTATGTAAATGCTATTGCTGCCAAGTTATGTAGCCTTATATTACAAATAGCTGCTTTACAAAATGCAATTGTTGATCTTAATGACAGAGTAACTATTATTGAAGGTTATTTCCCATTACCTACTCCTACAGAACCAGAAGTTATACCTGCAGCATGTTTAGGACTTCCTTTAGTACTTACTCCAATCAGTACTGTACTCACTACATTAAGTACAGAGTTCTGCGATCTACAGACAGCAACAGGAACACCTACTGAAATCATTGCAGCATATATCTCTCAGTGTGTTAATAGTACTGATGCTGCATTAGTATCTCAATACTCTTCACCAGGAACTCAAATGGGTACAGAGTATCCTACATATGTAGTAGCTCCTTCTTCTTTAGCAGATGCTATTACTAATTTATGGTTGGCTATATGTGATACAAGAAATGCAGGTAAGCAATTATCTGTGGTTGGTGCAGGTGTTAATACATTAGTATCTACTGCTGTAGCTGTTGTAGGTGATAATCAGGTTACTACTTACACAGTAGATGCAGAAATTGATATACAAAATGAAGGTGTATCACTTACAACAACTCCTCAATCAATAAATTTTGTGGGAGATCTTGTAAATGCAACTGCTGTAGGAGATGATGTAACTGTCACTATAGCTACACTAGGAGGAATGTTAGCACAAGGAACTCCAGCTAATATTAATAGCCTTGCTTATTCATTGGGTAATGTAATATGTGCCCAGGCTGTACAAAATATTTCTGAGCAATATGATGATGATAATGCATATGCTGCAGGAGTATGGACATGTCCAGCTACTGGAAGATATGACATAAGCTGTTATGCGCATTACTCAAAAGATACAGATGATGGGTGGTTTGATCCTTTAAATCCTGGTGGTATGTTTGGTGTAGGTATCTTTACGTCAATAGGATGTAATTTCTATTGTACAAATTGGATGACAATAGTAGGCATTCAAAAGCATATTGATATCACTGCACAAGCAATGGGTATTGTTATTCCATTTGGAACACAATTATCTGTTAAAGTTATTAATCAAACAGGATTTAATTACACATCAAATTCAGGAGATACACTTAGATTTTCAGTACAAAGAACTAAATAATAAAACATTATATCATGAGTTGTCAAAATTGCGGATGCCAAAAAACATTATGTGGATGTGAAGATACTCCACTAACTACCCCAGCTCCATGTAATCCTATAGGGTGTCCTGATCCATACCCATGTAGTGAAGTTATCAATGCAGAATGTGTTATTTATACAGGTAACGATATTTTATGTAGTCAAGATGTAGTTGTATCACAGGATACAAATATAGCTGATGCGTTAAATCAAGTAGTAGATTATTTCTGTGCAAACGCAGGAGGATCAGATACAGTAGTTGCAGCTGGAGATAATATTGGAGTTACTTCAAATACAGTAGGTAATACAACAACATATACTGTTTCTGGTAAAGAAACTATTGTTACAGCTGGAGCAAATGTTATGGTTAGTAGCATTACAACTGGCAATGATACAACATATATTATAGATGCACAATGTGCTATGACTGTAAGAATTGGTGCAGGTCAAGTTGCAAGAACAATAGAAGCTACAGTTACAGGAGGACTAGCACCTTATACGTATGCATGGGAAATGGCAGACTTCATTGGAGGTACAGTTCAGTCTATGTGGACTTTAGGCGCTAGTATAACACCAAATGTTGTAGAGCCAATTATAAATCCCGCTATTGTAAATAAATTTGATGCATGTAATGCTCCAAATACAGGGACCATTGGATTAGCAAAAGTAATAGTAACAGATGCTAATGGATGTATTGCACAAGATACTTTCTTATTAATAGATATTGCCTGTGTATAAAATATTGTCGTAGTTTGTTGGTTTATTCTGCGATTGACAAAGGGACCCTGGGATTAATTTCTCAGGGTTCTGTTATTTAACTATATTTGCTAAAATAGATTATTTTTCGTATATTACTTATATAGTATGAACAAGGTATTTAAAAGACCAGATATAAACGCACCAAGATTCAGAGAGAAGAGTGTGCATGTGTTAAACGTGAAACTTTACAAGAAGTTTAAAAAGAAGTTTCCTGAGCACGATATAAGTTATGCTGACTTTAAAAATATTATTAATACATATAATGTTAAGTTAGGTGAAGGCATAATAGAGTATAGAGATGGTGTTGAGTTACCTGAAAGTTTAGGTTATATATTTATTGGTAGCTGTGCTGCAATGATGACTAGGCCAAACATAGACTACAAAAAGTCAGTTGAGTATGGTATCCTTACTACACACAAAAACTGGAATAGTGACAACAGGTTGATGAAGATCTTTTTTACAAACTACTTAGTCAAGTATAAAGTAAAAAATAAACAGATATGGTTGTTCTCTGGTAATAGGGACTTTAAGCGTAAAGCATCTCAGCATTATTCTGAAGATTGGAACAAGTACATAATGGTTGATTCTAAACAAAAAGTATCAACAGTATTTAAAGAGAATATACATAAGTTGCATGAAAAGTTAAAAGTTAACAAGATTGCATCTGAAGGATATAACGAATTTGATTTGTAATATGACAACAATAAACGATGCTGTATCTAGAGTAAGAAACGTTCTTAAGAGTGTTAAGGAGGATGTATTTATGACTGATAGATTTATCTACAGCGTTATCCTCAAGTATGCTAAAATGCTTATTCGTAGACAGGATAATGAAATGAAGATCTTTCGTGTGCAGAGTTTATTTAAAAACTTGCCGTGTGTAGAGCTCATAGAAGTAGATAAGGTAGAAGCATGTTGTACAGGGATTAAATCTGGATGTACAATTATGCGTACAAAAGATCGTCTACCTGCTGTATTAGATGGTGCTTATGGACCCATCATTAGAACAGTAGCTTCAATAGATGGTTCTATCTTAGTATATCATACATATCCTTCTGCTTATGTACGTCTTACTCATTCATCAGGATATAAGTATAACAAGAATCAGTACTACTGGTTTTTAGATGGTTACTTATATTTACCTAATGTAGCTTGGGAAGCAGTTAGTGTTACAGCATTATTTGAAGAGAACATTTCAGTATACTCTTGTTCTGAGACTGATGACTGTGCATTAGCACAAGATAGACAAATGCCTGTACCTGAATATCTATTTGCAGAAATAGAACAATATACAATTAAAGAACTACTTACTGCAGGCCAAATACCTGTTGATAGTTCTGATGACTCACAAAACATATTAAGATAATGGGCATTTTTAACTACACACTTAAGTATAGAACTTTTGATGATCTTGTCTCAGATGTAGCAATTGACTTTGAAAAGTTTGACATAGAAGGTATGATACAGCCTCAGACCTTAATTAAGATAGCTCGTAAAGTTAATTATGACCTAGGTCTAAGAATTTATCAAACTAAAGAAGTTGTACTAGAAGTAGAAAAGGGTTACGTTAAACTACCTGATGACTTCTATGTATTTAACTTTGGCCTTATGTGTGGTGAATACGAGGAGAAGGTTCTATTACCACAAGGTACTCACGTAGAAGAAAGGTTGTTAACTCCAGAGTATAAATGGCAACCTGATACAATAGATACATGTACAATACAAACTGCTACACCTAAGTGTCAAACATGTAATGCATCTACAGATCCATGTAACTGTACTATACCTAAACCATGTGTACAATTAGATTGTAAAGGTAATGAGTATAGCCTAGTACAAATACTTTCTTATGCAACAAGAACATATAAGTTCTTACGTCCTCTTAGGATGCTTGCTAATCCAATGTCTATTGATTGTGATTGTCCTAATCTTTACTGGGAGAGTCCTGATTCTGCATGGATTAAAGATGGGTATCTATATACTAACTTCCCTACAGGTAAAGTATACATGAACTATCAGGGTAACCTACAGGATGATAATGGTAACCTACTAGTACCAGATCATGAGAGACTAAATGAATATTACGAGTATGCTTTGAAAAAGAGAATACTTGAAAATCTAATCATGAATGGTGAAGCTATTACACAAATGCAAGTACAGCTTGTAGAGGATGGATATAAGAGAGCTCGTAATGATGCTAAGAGCTTGGTGAATACTCCTAACTTTGCTGAACTTAAAAAATTGTTTGAGTCAAATAGAAAAGCACAGTATCATAAGTACTTTGATATGTTTAGAAGCTATCCAGGGCCTTATGGTTCTTATAGAAATATATAATCTGAATTATAATGGCTAAGAGTAAAAGAGGAGCTAATCAAAATACTACGGGTGTACAAGCACAGGGGTTTACTAAAGCGCTGGTAGAAGACGTTAGTAATTACCTTGTAGATGATAGCTCATGGACACAAGCTAGGAATGCTATTAATAACTCTAAGAGTGGAGATATAGGATCACTAGGTAATGAATCATCTAATACCTTCTGTATTGCTATTACTTCTGATGGTACACCTACAGGTATACCATTGACTATTATTGGAGCTGTGCATATAAAGGCTGATACTTACGTGGTGTTTAGTACTGATGATAGTAACAACCACGAGTTGGGATTATTTAGAGAAGAGTCTTGCGAGTATATAAAGCTGTTTAGTGGACTATGTTTAAACTTTACCAGAGCTCAACTTATTACTGGTGTATCTAAACAAAACTTTCAATGTCAGTATGATGTCTATTGGTCTGATGGTATTAACCCTGATAGGTATGTTTCTATTGATATAGACAATCCTTCTAATAACGAGTATACTAACCCTGACTCCCCTATACCATGGGTACAAAATTGTGTTACAGATTCATTAGGTTGTACAGTATGTACTAATACAAACCAAATAGACTGTGATAGACTACGACTAGAAACACTTATGAAGCAACCATGTGTTAGAGTAGAACGTGGTTTTACAGGTGGTCTAATACCTAATGGTTCATACTATGCTGTAGTTGCTTATGCTGTACAAGAACAACGCGTGAGTGATTACTTCATGCCTTCTAATGTACAACCACTCTTTATACATAGAAACACTTCCTCTTCTCTTGACATCATCATAGAGGATATGGATACTGTTAACTTTGATCAGTTTGAACTTGTACTAGTACAATTCTTTAATGGTCAAACAGTGGCATCTAAAGTAGGAGTATATAGTACAAGACAAACAAGAATCACTATTGATGGATTAGATACTACATGGACACAAATATCACTTAGCAATATTTCTTTACGTACATCTATTGCAGATAAGTCTGATGGTATTTATGAAGCAGGTAACTACCTTTTACGTGTAGGACCTACAGATAAGTTTGATTTTAACTACCAACCCCTAGCTAATCAGATTAGCACTAAATGGGTTAATGTACAATACCCTGAAGAATACTACAGGGATGGTGGTAACAATGTAGGTTACCTACGTGATGAAGTATACTCATTCTTTATTAGATGGATTTATAATACAGGAGATAAGACTCCATCATTTCATATACCTGGTAGACCTGCTTATGCAACTGATACTGCTATTATATCTCTAGCATGTGATATCAATAATGCAGAACCTGAAACAGATAATGGTATACCCCTAGGTGATATTCAAGTATGGCAGGTTAATAATACTGCTACTATAACAGCTACCCCAGGTACATTACTACCTAATGACGGTGTTGTAATTGCAGAAGGTAATATGGGTTACTGGGAATCTACTGAGCTTTACGATGATAACTCACCTGAAGTATGGAATGCGTCAGCACATTGTTGGTCTACTCTTACCCCATGGATTACATGTCCAGGACAAGGTATTCCTGTTCCTCTTTTACCTTACTCAGGTACACAGTATCTGCAATATGATTTATGTGGTCAAAATGTACGTCATCATAAGTTTCCTGATAATGGAACAGATGCTGGTGCTAATGCTGTAACTAATCACTACAAACCTGGTGGAGGATTTATCAGAGTAATGGGTGTTAAGTTTGAGAACGTTAGACCACCTGTAGATAATGATGGAGTTCCAATTAGCAATGTAGTAGGTTATGAGATTTTGCGTGGTTCACGTGCAGGTAATGAAACTATTATAGCTAAAGGTATGATCAATAACATGTTTGAATATGATATTGATGGGGATAATGATGCAAACGTTAACTTGATTACTAATCGTAAAGGTCTTTACCCTAACTATCCTTATAATGATTTAAGACGCGATCCATTTATTTCTAGAGACGAAACATCATATGAGCCTGTAACAGGTACTCAAGGCCCTACTTACAACGCTAATAATTATGCTGGATATGATCCTAATAATCAAGTTAGTAAAAATAACTTTACCTTTCATTCACCTGACACACAGTTTTACGATCCTTACTTATCTGCTACTGAATTAAAAATATATGGTGAGCTTAGAGGGAAAGTAGAAGGTGCATTTGATTTTCCAGATAAACATCCTGAACATAAATTAGTTACTGACTTTGCATTCTTGTCATCTATACTTATTGGGGTAGGTACAGCAATACTATCTATGGAAGGAGATAAGACATTTGAAACTCAATCTCCTCGTGCAATAAACTTAGGAGGTGTATGGACTGCAGGCACAGGATTTCAACCTAGCCCTGTTCCTGTACCTGGACAAGGTGCTGCTTATGCTGCATATCAAGCTGTTCTTGGTGGACCTACACTTGAAGCATTAAATACTACATTAAGTGGATTACAGGCTGCACTACTTGTTACTCCACCCCCTGGTAATGCTTTAGTACAAGCTGGGATTATAGCTACACAACAATCTATTGATCTTTTAGAAGGTGGTATATATGCAGTTCCTGGGTCTATGGGTCCAATGACTGTAACAACTACTCAGGAAACTGCTTCTACTGCTCTACCTTCTGTTATTGCATTTTTGAATAAACCAATTATGTTTTATAACTATTTGGTTGATGCTCTTGATTCTACACTTAGGTTACTTAAAGCAGCAAGTAAGTATCAGCAGTATGCACTTCAGTATAATTCACATTGCTGGTATAATGGATTTGCTGCAGCTTCTTGTACTGGCAGTAGTCCTACAGTAGCTACTAAACGTACAGTAATGTCTGAGTCAAGATATCTTGAACCATATATACAAGATTGGACAAATGTCAATGACTTAACTAATCAAACATATAGAATTAATAACTTATTTAGAACTCGTGCTGTAGCTATACAAACAAAACGTATAGTAAGAAATCCTATACAAACGGATAACTCACGTGTTACTGTTGGGTATGCTGATATGAGAGATCAGAATAATAATGCGTTAACTACTCTTGAAAAGTTTAAAAAGCCAACAACACCATTTAAGTCAGATTCTTCATGTCATTATGTTGGATTAAAACAACGTTTTAGAAATCAGTATGGTAGAATAGAATCTATTATACAGGTTCCTGTTTCTACATGTTCTACTGATGTTAATATCTCTGAAACTGGAGTACTCTTTAATGGTGATACATACGTAGGTAGATACACTGAAAAGAATACAATGTTCTTTTTTTATAACTGGTTATTTAATCAGCCTAATGGAACTCCTTATAATTATCGTTTGAATAAGATGCTACCTCATAGTACTTATTGGATGAATACAGAGGACTTTGAATGGTCTGATTTTATACAAAGTTTGGCTAGTGTATTTTCATCAGGTGGTCTTGTATCATTTTTACAAAACATTGCTACTCCATCTGATATGGCTTGCTTAGATAGAGCTCCTACTTTAGCAAACTTTTTTACTACACCTAATGGTATATTTATATTGAAGAATGCATTTATGTATTTGTTCAATTCAGGTGTACGTGATTTCTATGTAGAGTCATCAGTTAACGTTAGCTTACGAGATTGGGGAGAACAAGACTTTGAAAGATTCTATGACCCATATGAAGATACAAATATTAAAAGATTATTCAGTACTGAAATTATTAAATCAGGTAACTACTTTAAGTATGATTTCAGTCTTAGCGTTACTAGGCTTTTTAATAACTTGATACCTTGGGGTAACACACATCGCCAGGACTACAATCCTAACATTGCAGAATCGTGCTATGTGTATAGACCTAATAGAGTACTGTACTCATTACCTCAAGCATTAGAAAGTAGAAAAGATTACTGGAGAGTGTTCTTACCTTTGAATTATAAAGATTTCAGAAGTAAGGTAACTGCTATCAAGAACATTAATCTTAATGGTGCTCTGATTTTATTTCAGGATGAATCCCCTATGCAGTTCTTAGGTTCAGAGAATCTTACTTTAGGACAAGGTACACGTATTACTATTGGAGATGGTGGGTTGTTTAATCAACCACTACAATACTTAGATAACTCTGATAGACCTTATGGTTATGGTTCTTGTCAAAACAGACTGTCTATTGTATCTACTCCTGTAGGTATATTCTACATGTCACAGAATCAAGGTAAGATCTTTGCAGTAGGTGGCCAAGGTATCCAAGAAATATCTTTACCTGGTAATCTTAAATGGTGGTTTGCTCAATTCCTTCCTTATAGATTGACAGATGATTTCCCTGACTTTGAACTAATAGATAATCCTGTAATAGGTATTGGGTGTCAAGCTGTTTATGATAATGAAAATATGCTTGCATACTTCTGTAAGAAAGATTATACTCTTCGTAAGGACATACCATTTACTCTTACATATCTTAGAACTAATAGATTCAGAGTAAATGAAACTGGTCAAACTGTAGAACTAGGAGATCCTCTGTACTTTAATGATGCATCATGGACAATGAGTTACGACCCTAAAGTGGGTAACTTTATTTCATACCATGACTGGCATCCTACATATTTATTACCTGCTAAGAATACCTTCTTATCTGTTATGAATAACTCTGTCTGGCTACATAATAATGCTTGTGATTCTTACTGTAACTTCTATGGAAAAGATTATCCATTTGAAATAGAATTCTTATCTAATACAGTACAGCAAATGACAACACTACGTAGTATAGAATATCAGCTAGAGTGTTACAAGTATGCTGAAAACTGTTACGATAGATATCACGAACTTGACTTTAACTTTGATGAAGCAATTATTTATAACTCTGAACAGTGCTCAGGCTTGCTGCGTTTAAACATTACGCCTAAAAATAATGCACCACTTCTAATACAGTATCCTCTTGTCAACCTTACATGGATTGACATACTTTATTCTAAAGAGGAGAACAAGTATAGATTTAATCAATTCTGGGATATAACAAGAGATAGAGGTGAGTTCCCTATTGGATCAGATTACCCACCAACAGGAGCCCTAATTCCTGGTACTACTATTCTTGCTGGTCCACATACTAGTGAAGTAATATTTAATACATCTGATAACGGTTATGTAAGAGTACTTAATCCAAATAACTTAGATTATGGTAAGTATCCTACTGAACATAAAAAGATAAGACATTACAGAAATTTTATACTTCTTCGTCGAAGAGTATCTGGTAGTGTCAAAATGTTGTTTAATATTGCTAATATTAAAAATCTTAATTCTCCTCGATAATGTATAATAAGGCTCAATTATCTAAAGACAGAAAGCTAGCTAAAGAACCTAAAAAATTAGCACGGCCTAAAGATAAATTTGTAATACCTGGTGCTCCTAAAGTAGATCCTAATGGTTATTGGGATCCTGCTAATGTTGGTAGAATTATAGAGGTACCTTTAAATGAAGATAGTCGTAGCATTACTATGAGTTATCCAGATGGTACTCCTCTTGATCAACCATTAATAGGTGTAGGTACTGATACAGGTATGATGCAGTATATGATGCCTGGTCAAGATTATATGTTTCCCTATGACTCATCTGTTATGGAACATCCTATAATGGATGATGGTGAGTACATGGATCTTGATGATGATGAGATTGCATTATATAGAGCAGGAGGTTACGTCATAGAGGAATTACCTCAACAAGATAATGGAGGTGTGTATTCTAAAGACATACAGTATCCTGCCAAGCATAACCCAGCTAATTCATTTACTGTAACAGATCCTAGATCTATGCAAGATGGTGGTGGTTATGAAATAGAACTTACTGATGAAGAGATTGATCAGTATAGAAAAGGTGGTTATGTAGTAGAAGAATTACCTCAAGCAGCGGTAGGCATGAATGTAAGACCTCTTCCTGTACCTCCTCCAGCTTCTCGCACATCTGGTCCTACTGATCCTGCTGAATTAGCAGCTATTATGGCAGCACAGCAAAAACCTTATTTGATTTCACCTGGTATGATGTATTATCCTAATTTAGGTATTGCTAAACCAGTTCAATCTAAACCAGAAGTTGGAAAATTACCTACTAAAAAATTAACACAAACACCAGAAATTATTCCTAGTAACTATAACTATACTCCTCAAGAACCTGAGACTATAAGAACAGCTTCAACATTGCAAACAGTTATGGAACCTGATCCTAATAGAGAAGGTAAGTTTAAAGTAAAAGAATTAAGACAAGCTCCTTATTCTGCATACTTCCCTGGAGAAGGATGGCTACCTATGAATGCTCCACGAGTAATGTATTACAACCCAACTACAGGAGAAGAGACTGAGGAAAGATTTCAAGATGGTGGACTTACTCAAGCACAGGATGGTATTCAATCACAAGCTAGTAATGCGCCTACAGATTCTGAATTAACGTATGGAGAATATTATTCTCAAGCTGCAGATGCTTCAAAAAAATCATATGATGATTACATTATTGCATTAGAGAAAGAAAAACAACGTGTTGCTAATGTAAGAAAAAATATAATCCCTACTGCTAAAATGTTAGATAGTGTAGATAATTATATGCGTACTGATGATTGGTTTAATAGTCCTGAAGGACAAGCATATTTAAAATATACTTCAGCAGAAAACCCAAAACAATTAGAAGCTGCACGACAAGCGTTAACCCCAACTGTAAAAGCATTACTTCCTAATCAAGGAAAGTATAATGTAGCTAGATGGGATGCAGATGAAAATCAATGGAATCCACGAGCAACACCTCATCGTGAATTATATTGTACTCCTTATGGATGTTTTACATATCAAAAAGCAGGAGCTAATGACGTACCAACTATTGGAGGTAATCTTGATTTTGTACAAAAAGTAAATAGTGGATCTTTACCTTTTGAAAAAATTCCTGCTAATCAAAGACAACCTGGAGATATGGCTCTTTGGGTTGAAAACTCTCCTGCGGATTATACAGATGCTTCTAAAGGTTATATAAGAAGACCTCACCATACAACTATTTATGCTAGTCCTGATGCTGATGAACCTAATAATCCTGAAGCAGGTAATTATTACAATGCTGACAATGGTGTTCGTTTAGCTTATGGTTTAACTAACTATGAAACAAATGCTGAACCTCTTGATAGAATGGACTATTATCGTTATATAGGTCAGACTAACAAAATGCAAGATGAGCTTATAAAAAAACAAGCTGCTTGGGAAGCTGCAGAAAACAAAGCTGATAGAGGACCTAGACCAACTCTTGCTACAGTACCTTTAGATAGAAGTTATTTTAATACTGAAAGACCTCAAGAAGATATAGTACAAGTTGATTACAATCAACAAATGATTGACCGTATTAATAATATGGATATTAGTAACAAAAAGAAAAGAAAACTTTTAAAAGATGCGGAGGATGCTATTGCATTTAATAAAACGTTTCAACAACCAAAATCTCCAATTTTAGAAACAAGTAATGTACCTACAGTTAATACTCAAAATAATCAAACCGCATCTTTTAAAGAAGGTGGTCTTATTCAAGCTCAACTTGGTTTAATAACATCACCTTTTAACTTACCTGCAGATGTTAAACATCCAATGCAAGTATCACCTAACAAGCCAACAGTAAAAAGAACAGGAAGAACATATGATGCATTAAATGATGTAAAACCAGTAGTAGCTGAATCTACTACTCCTAAAAATTTACCAACTAAAAATCTAAGTACAAATGAAGCAATGGCTCTTAAGGTTGCAGAAAGAGATGCTACTATAAAAGCTATAAAAGAAGCCCCTTTGCTTACAGAAGATCAGAAAAATGAAATTTTAATGAGTCCTCAAAAGTTAGATGAATATAGCTACTTAACTCGTCAGCAAGAACCTGATACAATTAAAGAATCTATTCCTTACTCAGCTAGAGAAAGAGCTTGGGATATAGCTACTAATCCTTTTGATGCTTTTGAATATGCTGTAAGAACAGGGGATGTTTCAAATATGCCTCGTAACTATAATCAAATGAGAATGGCAGGAATAGATCCTTCTGCTGGAGGAGGTGCTAATGCTGTGGGTAATGCATTAAATACAACAATTAATTTATTTGATGCAGGTGACAAAGTTGTAAGAAATGTAGGTGAAGGTAATTATGGTACTGCAGCTTTAGAAGCTATGCGATTTATACCAGGAGCACGACTTAATACAGGAGCAAGTAAATATCTTACTACACAAACTCCTTTAAAAAATGTGTATAATAAAGTTGCTACTGGAAATTCTTTTTTAACAGATTATGGTTTACCAGCTTGGAAAGTAGAAAAACCTAATGGTATAATAAGATCTTCTGATTATATAGCAAGACCATACACAGATGCTGAAGCTAAACTTTTAAGTACATACGGAAGAGGTATGCGTTTTAAGTCACAAGCAGATTGGGATGCAATGGAAGCACTTACTAAATCAGGAGCTACAGATTTCAGTAAAAGTGATACCCCTATTAGTAGAGTACTTGGTTATTATGCAGGAGGTAGTGATGAACAAAAAGCAATTGAAGCTTTAAGAAGAGGAGATGTATTTGCTACACCTGCTGAAAAAAATATTAGAACATGGAGTGCAGGTATTCCAAAAGTAGATGATAACTTTAAAGGAAACACAAGATTAATTATTCCTAGTAGATATACTAAAGATTTAGGAAGTCATTTTGCTGGTATGCCTTATTATGATAAGAGAGTAAATTTTCTTTGGGATCATTCTGTAAATAAAAGTTTAAATTATAATGCATTTCCAGAAAAAGAATTAATGGGTAATATTCCTGAAGGATTTAAAGTAATAGGTACAAGTTCAGAAGATGGAATGCGTAACTTAATTATTAAACCTTTAAAAAAATCTGGTTCACCTAATGCATTTACTAGATCTGGATTAGGAGGAATGGATATGTCAAACCATACTATTAAAAATGTTGATTACTATACACAACTCCTAGATACATATAATAAAAACATTATGCCTGCAGCCAATAGAAAATTCTATAAAGACTTAATTGCTACAGTAAAAAAACAAGATGGTCTAGTAACAGAAAGACAACTTAATCAGTTAAAAAGGTTAGCAACTGGTAATTTTGATTTTGGTAGTAAAGGTTATAATAAAGGTTATGAAGGAGGTGGATATGTAGATAATCAAATGACACATTTCCAAGATGGTGGTAACATGGATCCAGGTAACAACGCATTAAAACTACATATGTTCTATGATAAGAATAACTTTACCACAGGAGGTACTGTTGAAATGATGACAGATGATGAAATAAAGAAGTATCGCGATGCTGGTTACGTCATCATAGAAGAACCTGATTATGAATAAATCTCCTATGTTTAGGGAATAAATATTATTTTTACTATATTATACTATACACTGTAAGTTATGTCACAGAAAAAACGAGTAAGAGTTATTGCACCTCAAGTTAATACAGATCACTTTGCTAATTACATGTTTGAAGTAGGAGGTCCTATTGGAATGAATCCTATGGCACCTATGCAACAGGGTCAAGATACATCTCAAGACTTAAATGATGTTATACAAATGTATGCGCAAGCAATGGGTTTGGATCAACAACAATTAGAACAAATGTATTCTGCAATTATGCAAATGCAACCAGAAGAACAATCCCAGGCTATTGCACAAATGCAACAAGAATTAAATAGTTCTATGGCTGCTAATCCAATGGTTAAGAATGGAGGTAATATAAAACATACAAAGAAGTTACTTAATAAAAAGATTGGTGGAGCTAATACAAATGTAACATCATCAAGTTTAGTAGATCAACAAAAACAAATCTTTAAAGATGCTATTGGTGAACATATGACAAGTTATCTTGTTGACGAAGTAGCAAAAAAAAATTTAGTTAATCCTTCACCTAATAACTTAATGGGTTATGCAGCTAATATGATGACAGATGCACCTAGTTATGATTATGGTGGATATACGAATACATCAGCTAACCAAGGAATGGGTTATGCTAATGTAGAAGATAATCCTTTCTATAATGCAATGACTAACATTGAAGATAAAGTTGGAGACGCGTGGCATGGATTTGGTAGTGGGATATATAATATAGGATTTAAACCTAAAGGAGAGACAAAGGTAAGACGTAGTGGAGATATGTTTCGTAAAAATGCTGCACAAGCATCTACTAACCCACCATCAAATGAATTCTTTAGACAAGACTTTGATAAGAATGCAATTCCTGATTACTTACAATTAGATACTGCATCTATGTATAATGATAATTTAAGAGGTATGTCTTATGGAGGCAATACCCCTAAGTATCAAAATGGAGCAACAACTGGTTCAGTAGAAAATATAAATACAGCACTAGACGATTTAAATGTTAGAGATGAAGATTATCATGCTGCTGTAAAAGCATATAACCTAGGTACTCATACACCTGAACAATTAAATACTATGAATAAGGTAGACAACTATGTGTCTAAGTATTCTAGTAAATCTGATAAACCTACAACTACTCAAACTGATACAGAGACTATTACTAAAACTAATACAGGAGCAGGAGGTATCAATGGATGGTATAACGGATTTTATTTTCAAAATGGCGTCCCTGTAACCTCTATTTATGATACTCAAAATTCACAGCAAGGTCAAACTAATAATTTTAATCCAGCTGCATTATTTCAACCAGGTAATCGCAACATGACATTTCAAGGTAGCTTAGCAAACTTTGCATCTAATCCTGCAATGCTTGAAAAGTTTGGTAAAGCACTTACTCAATTTCAACCAGATAATGTTAAATTAAGTAAAGTTAAAGGTAGAGTAAATCCTTTTGGTGCTAAGATAGTTCTTAAGTGGGATTATGATGAGAATGGTAGACCTGTACAGAGAGAAGAAGTAGTAGAGGATGATGAAACAGCAACTTACGGTAATCCTAAGACTTCTAACCTAATGGGTAGAATAAGATCTAAGTTTGATGTAATGAAGTACGATAGAGATCAACGTAGAGCAGGAATAGAATCTTCTTCAACTTCAAATACTCCATCAACAAACTTTCCACAACCAGTGTTTCAAGATGAACCAATAGTAGATATTCAGCCTGAATCTTTTAATATGTCTGATTTACAATCTATGGGTTATAATGTATCACCAGAAGATTTTCGTAATGAAGAATTTGCTAATGAAAATCAAATGCAACGTCAAGAATTTGATATTGAGCAAATGAATAGAAATAATAGAATAAATCCATATGCATCAAATGTTAAAGATTTTGCATATGGTGGTATACCTAAAGCTCGTGCAGGTAAGATGGTAATCAAAGAAAACTATGCACCTCAATGGGATACAGTAGGGCAAACCCTTCCTCGTAGAATGGATAGGTTATCGTCATTACTTGAACAGAGAGATACTGTAGGAATGGAAAATCAAATTTACAATACAGGATCATTTGTTCCACCAATACCTATGGATCAATTAGGTGCAAGAGGTACATGGGGTACAGCAACTCTTACGGGAGATGAAATGCCAAATCTTAAACCATTAAACTACAGTCAATCTACATATCAAAATTTACCTGGTTATGAATTATCAGGTCAGACACCATATCAACCTATGGGTAAATATGGAGGTATGTATCAAGTAGGTGGAACATATGAACTATCTGATGAAGAGGTTGAAGACATAGTAAATAATGGTGGTGAAATTGAATACTATTAATTATGAAACGTAGAGTAATTATAAAGAAAGCACCTTTGCAAAAAGCACAGCAAGGATTGTTTACCAAGAAGAAGCTTACTAATAATGCTATGCAGTTTCCTGTTACCTTTAAAGAAGGTATGGAACCTAATCTTGAAGTAAAGAAAAATCTAGGTCCTGTACCTAGAGAACTTGCTAATATAGAAGCAGAGAAAGGAGAAACCATACTTACTCCTATGGGAGATGATGCATGGACTAAGACTCTTCCTAAAACATATATTATTGGTGGTAAGAAGCACTCTAAAGGAGGAACACCACTTGATGTACCTGAAGGTAGTTTTATTTTCTCAGATCACCTTAAAGAAAGAAATACTAAGATTCATGAGATGCTTGGTAAAGCTGCAAAGAAATCAGGATATACATATGCAGAACTTTCTAAACCTTATATGCTTAACGATGATATCAGAGTACTCTTAGATCCAGATTCAGATAGAATCACTCGTGAGACTGCTGAACTCAACATTAAGAATAAAACAGATAAGTTAGGTATGATAGCCTTATTACAGGAATCTGCTAAAGGATTCTCTGATGATCAAGGTAAGATTGATATTCCAGCAGTAGGTATACCCTATCTTGAAAAGACTGGTATTGATATAGAAGATGCTATGGAACCTTTCTTAGAAGCTATTAAAGCACCTGTTCAACAACAGCAACCTATGCCAGGTATGGATATGGGTATGGGAATGGAAGGCATGCCTCCTCAAGGTATGGAGCAAGGAATGCCTCCAATGCCTATGCAAAGAAGAGGAGGTCTAGTTAAGATGAAGAATGGTGGTGCTGTTCCTAAGTTTCAAGATGCAGGTTCTGTTCCAGGTTCTAAACTTAAGCCTGGAGAAAGAGTTGTATTCAATGCTAATACTCAGACATATCAAATTGTAAATGCTCAAGGAGTACCTGTTGGAACAGTAAACTTTCAAGGAGAACAATCAACAAAACTTACAAGACCACAAGTACCTAGTAATGCTATAGTTCTTTCACGTAAAGAATATGATGCAGATAAAGAAGCTGCCTTTGCAGCTGCTGCTGGTAAACCACTTGTTGTTAAAAATGATGATGGTACTTATCGTGTTATAAGTAAAAAACCTAAAGGTGCTGATTACACAGGAGAAGATCTAAATACAATCTTTGCTGGTGATCAAACTATTGCTCGTAAGTATAAATATATTGAAGATAAGTTTAATGATCCAAAATTAAAAGCAGAATTAGCTAGACGAGCTGTACAAGCATTGGGTGATAATTCTAAAAGAAGCCCTAGCATGACTAGTGCTGAAGCTGATCGTCTTAAAAAGAAAATAGAAAATGATCCTGAGTATGCATATAAGATGTTCTTAGATATGCAAAAACGTAACTTAGCTACATTAGCTCATCAGAATAAAGGAAACATTAAAAAGATTCCTGAGCATAAAGATGCACCTGATTCAGGATCAGTTACTAATAGTGAGTTCATAGATACTTGGACAAAAGTTGGAGTTAAGGCTCCTACAGATGAAGAAGCTAAACTTCAACAAGCATTGTACTATGGATACTCAAGTATGATTGAAGATAGAGATGCTGGTAAACTAGATAAAGATATTAGTAGTGCTATTGGTGATTTTAAGATTCGTCAAGTAGGTGCATCAGATCCTGCAGATAATACAGGAGTAGGTGGTGGCCCAGGTAAGATATCAAAGATTGATGGTAAGTATACTAATACTACTACTGGTCAGATTGCTTACGTAGATGATCCAATGGAATTAGCTGAAGGAGATTTAGCACCTGGTGAAGAAACAATGGTTCCTGGTAAGAAACCTCAGTATGTAACAGACAAGATTCCTAAAGGATGGACTGCACCTAACATATATGAGTTATATCGTACAACTAAAGAACTATATGGTGATAGACCACAAGAACCTTTTGTAGCTGCTCCAACAACTTATCTTCCTAGAGGATACTTGCTATCTCCTGAAGATATGCAACGTAACTACAGAGGTATGGCTATGGGTGCAGGTGAACAGATGATGTCTATGGGTATGGGTCCACAAGCTATGGCTGCATTAACACAACTTAATGGTGCTGATCAAATGGCTCAGTATACAGCTCAAGTACATAATGCTAACCAACAAACATTAAATGAAGTAGAAAGAGATAGAGGGAATCGTATTCAGACTATGTTCCAGAATTTTGCTAACGTTGCTACTACATTACATGATCGTTGGGCTCAACTTAAAGATAATATGCAAGCACGTAAGTCTGCTGCTAGATCAGAAGTATCTAAAGCATTTGCTGCAGGTGAACAAGCTGAAATGGATATCCAAGCACTTAACCTTACATACCCTAACTATAAGTTGAATCCTTACTCTATGGACTACTCAGGCTTCATGCCTACAGGAGACATAGGTCCAACACAAGGTTCTAGTACAACTGTAACTGACAATGCAGTAAGTATTCAAAGACAGAATCCAGGTATGACTTATGGTGAAGCTTTAGCATATGCAAAAGCTGATGCAGGTATACAAGACAATAGTAATTATTTAAACAACTTACCACAAGTTTCACAAAATATATAAATATTATATGTTTAATAAACTTATATTATTTTTGTAGTAAACAAAAAAGATTATGGCAACGTACTTATCAGGTCAACCTACATATCTACCGTCAGTGCAACCCTTTCAACCAAACTTACAATTGTTTGCAGGGGCACTTCAAATGAAGCAGACGCAGTATGATTCTAATCGTAAGAAGATTAGTGATTTATATGGGTCACTGCTTAATTCTCCAATGTCAAGAGATTCTAATATTCAAGCAAAAGATGAATTCTTCAAGTCAATTGATTATGAAATAAAGAAATTAACTAACGTAGATTTATCATTAGAACAAAATGTAAATCAAGCAGCTACTTTGTTTAATTCAATGTATGACAATAAGAACCTTGTAAAAGATATGTTGTGGACAAAGAACTACAACAATCAAATGCAACGTGCTGAAGGATTTAAAAACTGTTTAGATCCTGAGAAATGTGGTGGTCAATATTGGGAAGGTGGAGTTCAAGCTTTAGAATGGAAAAGAGATGAGTTTCGTAAAGCTACTGATGATAATGCAATGATGATGGGTGATGTTAACTATACTCCTTATGTTAACGTACAAGACATGGCTGCCAAGATGTTTAAAGAATTAGATTGGGATGTTAAGGTAGATACTCCTGATGGTAACTGGTTGGTTACTACTAAGAATGGTGAAAACATTATGGGTAACCTTTTAGTGCACTTTCAAAAAACATTAGGTGAAGATCCACGTATTCAAGAATATTATAAGACTAAAGCATACCTTGAAAGAAAAAACTGGGCTGGGTCTAATGCTGCACAATATGGATCACAAGAAGCTGCTGAACAAGAATACATTAATCAAACAACTAGAATGATTAATGAATCTTTATCAAAAGCAAAAGATAATGCAGAACATGCAAAGAGTACAAACAAACAAATTGCAAATGATCTAAAAGAGAACATTGATAACGGGGATATTCAGTATGATCAACAAATGCAATCAGTATTAGATGATTTGTATTCTGATGCAGATAATTATGAGCATAGTGAAAATCAAATAGGTAATACTCTAGGTACAGCTAATAACTCTATATCATCTCGTACATTGTCCCTTCAAGGAGAAGCTGTAGATGCTGCTCTTGCTATGACGTTGTTAGATCAAGACCTTGGTGTGGCTGCACAGATAATGGCCTTTAAAAACTATGAGCGTACTCTTAAGGAGAATCCCATAGCTATGGCTTATCAGGAACATATGTGGCGTATGGAAGAAGCTGCATATAAATCTGAACTTGATGCAAAAAATAAAGAAAAAGATTTAGCTGGAGGAGGATTGTTTGACGGCTTTTTTGAAGGATTAGAGAGAACAACAGGTGAATCTGATGATATGGCAGCATATCGACAACTTGTTGCAGATACTCAAACTGAAATGAAAGAGGCAAGAACTCCTACATCAGAAGTATTAACTAGAACATTTGCTTCAGCGCAATCATTAGCAAAACAAGGTGGTAATGGTGCAGCACAAGCTGGAAATGATATTGTAGCTCTTGTAGAACAAGCAATTAAGTCAAATGCAAATGTAGCGGTATATTCAAAGGATAAAAGCAAACTTGACTTTGCGTTAAAGCTGAAGAACAAATGGGATAGCAAATCAGCAAAAGAAAAGCTTGGTTGGGCTAAGGTATTTGATATGAATGATTTTACAAAAGATATGTCATATGATGCTTTACATAAAGTATATGGAGTAGCTAGCAAGTTCCATGAGAATACTAAGTTTAATCAAACAGCTCGCGGATATCTAGCATCTGATAGACAAGCGTTAGGTCAGCTTATTGGTGAAGCAAATGATTCTTATGCTAATATTACTCAATGGCGTGAAACCAAAAAAATGATTGCAGATAACACTACTAAGTACATGTTAACAAATGGCGGAGCTGCTGGTGCATGGTATAAGTATTTAACAAATGCTAATGGAGATGCAAGGGGTGAGCAATCTTTTGCATTTACTGCAGCGCTTGATAACACATTGTATAAAGAACGAAAAGCAAAAGGGAACCCTGCTACTGTTTTTTATACTGATGAAAAAGGTAATAGAAAGGAACTATCTGTAGAAAAATTCTTCAATAAAGAAGGTTATGTAAAACCTGAATATGCAGCATACAGAAATTCATGGTCAGAGGGTGATGGTGGATCATTTTGGTATGCCTTTAAAGAGGCAAAAGGTATTTATAATGGAACTTATACACCTGGCGAAGGTAGTCAAACGCCAAAAGAAATGCCTGGCTTCTGGGAAAATACATGGAATATTGTAACAGGAGCAATTGGAAGTACAAATCCAATTGCAGGTGCTGCACAAAAATATAATAAAGGATATCAAGAAGGGGCATCTGAATTTCGTAAAAACGTAGAGTCAGGTAAAAGTCCTTTTCTGACTGCTTATAAACAAGCTATTAGATTTGGTATCGATAAGATGCAAGAATCAGGTCAAGATCCTTTAAAAGGATTTGGAGCATATACATCATCAGATTTAACAGGTTTAGTTGATTATTCAAATCCACTATCTAAAGCAACGTTAGCAGATGTAAGCTATATTAAGAATGCATATCAAGCACTTGGGCAAGGCGACGCAATATTTACATTTGGTGGTCCTACAGCATTACAAAATGTAAAACATAGTCCTGAAGCTGCAGCATTTATTCAACAAGTTATAGGAATGGCTCAGAAATCTACAGATAAAGAGGGTCGTCCTACTTGGGGAGGTACTTTTAATACAATTGGTGGTGGTAATAAAGATTACCAAATGTATACAATTAGACTTGATGATCCTCGTATTGCAGCATACTTTGGGAAAGGTACAGAAAGTTTTGAAGCTTTGTATCCTGATTTGATAAAGGCAGGAACTGGTGCAAATAAAAATACTGTTACAATATATCTAAAAGATGCTGCAGCTAATAATGAATTTCATAAAGCTACAAAAATGACATCAATGGACAGAAGATTACAATATCGTAACGATGTTCCATTAATTCTAGGTAGTTACGATGATATTCATAAGTTAAAACTTTATAAAGATAAGTCATCAGGTGGACACTATGTGCAAGGGCTTGTAGCTTATGGATATAATGAAAATGGTAGTTATGATTGGCAACCAATGCGCAGAGATTATGCAGCAGGAATTAGTCCTGATATGATTCAATCAGATTGGGGACAAACATTAAGTGAGATACGTAATGGTCTTAATTCTTTAAAATAATTAGTAATGGCAGATAACTCAAGTAGACATCTTAATCTTAATGATTATGTACCATCACAGGAACAACCGCAATCTCTTAATCCTCCATTAGATAAAAAAGAAGCTACACGTCAAATGTTTGATCAGATAGTTGATAAACATTATCAAAGTACACTTATTAATGGTCAAAATCCTTATAATGTTGGTAAGTTAAAAACTTTTGGTGCTGACATGGATCACCATCAGTTTGAAAGATATTATAATCATCCTAATTTTTCTAAGCTTGGTTTTAACCCATACTTTGATAACGAAGCACGTTATAATGCAGCTAGTTCTTTTACAGATGACTTCAGAAGAACATGGGGTCAATGGAATACAATGGTAAATGATGCTTTTATTGATGCTGCAGGATTTGGTCCTGAATCAGATAGAGAAGCTGCTAAAAATATGGAAAAAGCCATGGCTATTGGTAGTTCAACAAGAGGTGGTGTAGGGGGGTTTACAAATAATTTATTTCTTAACTCTGGTTATACGTTTGGTATAATGGGAGAGATACTAGCTGAGGAAGCTTTATTATTTGGTGCAACAGTACTTTCAGGTGGTGGAACTGGAAGTTTTGCAGCAGCACGTACTGGTGTAAATATAGGTAGAGCAACTAAAGCATTATTTTCTGCAGCTGAATGGAGTAAAAAAGCAAATAAAATAGTTAGTGCATTAGATAAATTACATGATGTAAATACTGCACGTACTGTATATAATGCCATGGCTTCTGGCGCTCAAGAGGCAGGTAAATTTGTTGCACGTAATACATTAGGAGAAACATATAATTTCTTATCTAATTTTGATAAGTTAGAAAACTTAAGTGGTGTAGCTAAGACAGTTCAAGGTTTTGGATCATTCTATAGAGATATACGTAATGTTAGATTAGCATTTGGTGAATCAGCTCTTGAAGGAGGTATGGTTGAAAATGAAATGCTTAGTAATGGTTATGATGATTTCTTACGTAAAAATGGTAGAGAGCCCAATGAAGAAGAAGCTGAAAAAATAAAACAGATGGCTAAGTCTGCTGCACTAAGTACTACATGGGCTAACTTACCTGTTATCTTTTTTTCTAATCAGATAGTTCTGGGTAACTATACTAAGTCATTCAGCCCTCTTAGAAAGTTAATGCCTATAGAGGATAATAAGTTCTATAAAACTTTACTTACTAAAGAAGGTATACAAGTAGTTGAAAAGAACTTTAAGAACGCAGCAAAAGCTCTTATAAAGCCTAGAACCTATGGTACATTTGGCTTAAACTACATCTCTGCAAACTTAGCAGAAGGTCTTCAAGAATCTGCACAAGAAGTAATTGCTGGTGCTAATAAACAATACTACAGTAATCTTTACAATAATAAAACTCGTGGTGGTTACTATAACTCTATAGCAGATAACATTGCTAAACAATTTAGCCCTGAAGGTCTTGAGATATTTGCATCAGGATTCTTCATGGGTGGTATTGTATCTGGGGCATCTAATATTGCCGTTGGTGCTAAAGATCGTGTAGGTAGATTAGTCAATAAAGGTTATGTAAATGAACGTGATAATGCTATTAAAGAAGGTAAACGTAAAGCTGCTATACTAGATGAGATCTATAAAGATCCTCTTAAGTATAACAATCTTCATCTTAATAACATGATAAAGCAACAACAGCTTACTAAGGAAATGTCTGATGCTGAAAAAGAAGGAGATGCTAAAAAGTTTCAAGATGCTAAATGGGGCTCACAAGCTGAGCAATTTTATACTGTTCTTGAAACTGGTATGGAAGATACTTTTCTACAAAGATATCAAGAGCTTCAAAGTTTAAGTGATGAAGAATTACTTAAAACAGTATCAGGTGATAATGCAGAAGAAGCACGCAAGTCTTTATCTGAAATGGCTTCTAAAGTTAAAGAATTCAAACAGGGTTATGAGTTTGTAAAAACAGAACTAGCTAATCCATTTAAACCATGGAACTTTAAAAAAGGTACACCTGAAGAAATAGAAGAATCTAATGCATATGTTTCATTTCGTGATGCACAAAAAGATTTAATATTCATGCGCGAAAACTTCAAGAATACAGCTAAACGTATGGACTCTATTCTTAGAGAAGCTGTTACTGATGCTGGCGTTCCTGGTGCTGTTGCTTCAGATATTACTAATCTTTTTGGTTTACCTACAATGATTGGTGAGATCATTAAGCTTCGTGAAGAAACAAAAATACTAGGTGATGATGAAACTGTAACTCCTGATGCTAAACGTCTGAAGTCAGAAAAAACATCTAAGCTTAAAAATCTTGAAGCCTTTGTAGATGCAATGCAAGATGTAATAGTTGAGCAAGGTAAAAATACTAAAGATGGTAAAGCTCCTACATCAGACAAAGTTATTCAAACAAAAGAGAATAAGATAAGTGCTACTGCATATAATAAAGCATATACAGCTTATGCTGCTTACATGAAAGGTTTAGCTAAAGGACCAGTGTTTGATAATGACCTTAGTAATTCTTTCAATAAACTTGTAGATCACTATTTATTAAATGATGAGAATATTGGATTAGCTAATTCAGTAAACACTCTTATGAACCCTGGATCATTTTATGAATACTCTAGACGTAAGAAAGAAGTTATCGATGTTGAATATGCTAACAGAAAAGAACGTATACAACAAGCTCTAGATAGTTATCAAAAAATTATAGATCAAAATACATTTCTTCAAGAGTTATATGACCGTAATATTTTCTTTGACGCAGCAGAATGGGAAGCACTTAATACTCAGGGTATAATGCCTAAACGTTTATACAGAGTTACAGGTAAAGATCAAATTCTTACTACCTCTACTCTGTATAATGATGCTGTTGAAATAATACGAGAGTTTAGTAAGAATGTAAATAACATTCCTTTACAGTATAATACAGAGCTCGATCAATATGATACAGAAGTACGTGATAAACTTCCTGGTGACAATAGATCTTATAATGACATGGCAGAACAGTTTGGCTTTGATCCTAAAGCTAGTAAAACTACTCTTCCTTTACGAGATGTATTACGTATCATCGTAGATAGTGATTTTGCTACAGAACAAGAACAAGCATTAGCTAGAAGATTAATGGCTTTAGCTAAAGCTGATGAGACTGTTACATTTAGTAAGGAGCTAGCAGGACCTGGTATATATACTGAAGCAGAACAAACTGTTATTGATGCCCGTTACTCATCAGAAGAGTATGCAAAGACTGCTCAGTCATATCCTATAGAGACATCTATCCTACGAGAAGAAGTAAACAGACGCGTATTAAATATGCTAAAGACTGATGCTCCATTTCAAAATTCAGTACGTGAAATATTTAATGCAGCTAACGAGTACTATAGAGAAGGAAGAATGCAAGGTTTCTATGATAAGAAATTCCTTGGTCTTCGTGCAATGGATGACTTTGTTAAAGAAGCTCTGACTAGTGAGAACTTCCGTGAATTCTTACATGAAGTACGTTTTGAATCTACAGGTAATTCTGCATGGGGTGAGTTTGTAAATAAGATAGTAGATGACTTATCTGTTACAGTAGGTGACTTTAGTGATACAGCACTTAATGCTGTTATCAATGTTGTTACAACTAAGATAGACTCTAACTACTCCAAAGCACAGGCACAAGCTTCAGGTAGACCTGTCACTGAAGAAGAAGTGCTTAACCCACGTGAACTATCTATTGAAGAAATAGAAATGATGCATCCAGCGTTAATTGACGAGTTGATTACATTGTATCAAAATTACAATTCAATCTTTGCTGAAATTGGTGACACTGCTAAAATGCTGGATCCTGATTATGCAACTAAGACACCTGAAGAAATTAAAGGTTCTCCTCAATTTAGAGACTATGTTAAAACAAATGTTAGTGAAAACTTAAGAAATGCATTTGACAAATACTTTAAGAAAGAAGCAGAAGTTCGTATTATTAGTCGTAGACCAGGTATAAAACAAACAATAACTGATACAGATCAGACACAACTATTTATTGAACAAAGAAATAAGTTGATGGAACTTGGTTATACTGAGGATGAGGTTAACGATATGAGTATTCTTGAAGGTCTTAACATCATTAATCAAGGAGAAACAAAAGATCAAACAGCTCAACGTCTTGCACAAGAAAGAAATGATCTTAATGCAGACAGAGATGCTGCTAGGCAAGAAGTCATTAATGAGATAAATAATATTCAAAACATCAATGATTTTCAAGCTGTAGAAGCAGAGCTTCTTGCTAAGCTTAGTAACAATGCAGCGTTCAGAACTAGAACAGGATTTAGAGCTAACGAGTTAAATGAACTTTTCAATAATAAGCGTAAAGAGCTTGCATTTAAGACAGAATATGACGATATTAATGTAGGTGATTCAGTTGTCATCATGAACTTAGAAAAAAATATACAAGGTGTATATGAAGTGTACGCAAAAGACGAAAAATCTATATCTTTGAGAAATAGTAAAGGGTCAGAGTATACAATTAAATCTAGTACATTTAAGGCTGACAATGCTAAACGTTATGTATTTAAATATTCTAAAGAAATGAATGAAGAAGACCTAGTTGAAAATCCAATAAGCCCTGAAGAGCAGAATGTATCTAATGATGATGTATCAGCTATTCAAAATCTATCAGATGATGATATTGCTAATGCAATTACTAAAGGTGAAAAAATGAATGAGGACGATGCTGAGCAAAACTTCCTTGATTCATTGGATGATATTTGTTGATAAATATAAAATATTATAAAAAATGATTTGTTCTTTAAGTGGTGACGATAAAAACTATTCAGTATACATTAAGTTATATGAGTATTTATCTTCAAAATTAAATACTCGCATGTCTAATCCTGATGCATCAATAAATATTGAAGACATCATGAAAGAGATATATAATAAAGTGCTTGCTAAAACAGGTGATCATGAGTTAGCTATACGTTTTACTAGAATGGTTCCTACTGCAGTATTTAATATTGCTGGTAAGAATATGCAAAAGATTGCTGCAATGATGGCTAAAGGTTTAGATCCTACAGCAACTGCACGTCTTGCAGGTTTAGCTATGGATCCTGATAGTGGCATTGAGTATGTAGAAAAAACACTAGGGATATCTCGTGATATTGCAAATGAAGTTAAAGATGCTACAGAATCTAAACCTAAGAAAAGACCTGGGCGTAAGAAGAAGGAAACTAATAAAACTCCTGAAGGTGAATTAGCTAAAGAACAGTTATTATTATTTGATGAAAATGGTGATCCTATAATTGTAGAAGTTACTGATAAAATACCAGAAGAAGGTGTTGTATATCCTGAGAAAGTATTTGAAGCTGTAGCTCCACATGCCCTTAAGGATACTGATCAAGAAGCTTTAAGTATGGATCCTGCTAGTAAAGGATTTAATGTTATTGATCCTGCTAAGAAATTCTTTTATGCAGTTAAGCGAGCAATTATAAAAAGACTTGATGGTAACAAAGCATCTGAAAATAATTATCCTGGTGTAGGTCCACTATATCTTAGAGCTCAAAGTAAAGCAAGTTTACCTACAGATATTTTATTACCTTCAACTACGCCTACTGTATTAGTTGTAGTAGATCAATTTGGAAACCCTGTTAAGTTTAATGACAACGCGCAAGTAGATCCTGCTGGTAAGATTGCATTTTATAATCTTGCTAAACCACATCCTCTTGATGGCGTATATGAACAAAAAAGAATACCAGCAATTCAAAATACACAAAAAGTATCTTATCAAGTTGCAAAGGAAATAATGTTAAAAGAGCGTGCTATCGTAGAAAGCATTATTGAGTATATATCTAAGGATCCTACTAATACAGTAGGTATGGAGATTGAGGGTGGTGCTTTAGGTACTTTAGGTAAAGCTCCTAATTATTATTTTTTGTCAAGCGTTAATTTACCTACTGATGCTATAACAATCGAAATTATTAAGGGTAAATATGTCTTTAACTTACCTAGTATAAACAACGATAATATTACTTTTAAGCAAATGACATTTGCTGAAAGACCTGAACTTATAGATCTACTAGCTGACTTCATGACAGAAGAGGTATATGCTAGTGGGTTACCTCTTAGTAATATAGATAAGAAAAATATCCTTGAAAGATATGTGATGCTTAATTCTAATACGATTTCTATGTTGGCTAAAGGGCCACGTATTATGGGTGAGGTATTAGATGTTTCTACACCAGAAGCACGTGCTGTTGCTAAACAAAAAATTAAAGATGCATTTAATTCTTTAATGCCATTTGGTAAACCACTTACTAAGTCAGAAGTAAATGATCGTAAGTCTAAAGGAGCTAAGGTTGTTACATCTGCAGAAGGTGCGTCTATTAAAGATATTCTAGCTATACAAGATCAGGGAACTGGTGAAACTATATATCGTGTACTTGGATATATGACCCTTAATATTACACAAGAAGGTCAAAAGAATGGATCCCACTTCTCATTATCTCCTCGTGAAGGTGGTGGTTTGAATCAAGTAGTTACACCTAATGGTTACTTTAATAATTATATTAAAGATAACTTTATGATTGATAAGCTTTTAAATGCTGACAATCAAATCATTTCTCTTAACTCATATTTTACTTTTTCTCCTTTACCTAGTGAGACATCTAAAATTGATAAGGTGGATGACAAGAAAGAGGAAGAAGAAATAGATGGATTTACTAAAGCTTCTATTGAGCAAAATAAAAAAATTCAAGAAGAGTTTGATGCATTACCTGAATCAACTAAGCAAGCTATCGAGATCTTTAATGATGCTGATGCTACAATGCCCTTCACAGGAATATCATACAGCTTACATGTAGCAAAAACATTTAAGAACAGACTTGCAAAGAAACTATATACAAGAGAACAAGCAGAAGCTATCCTAGAAGCTCTTAAGTCATCTGATACATTACAATGGGTACCATTAGCTCGTAAAGGTAAATTCAACTTTACACCTGATATGGAAAATATAACTCGTGATAATATCAACAAGTATACACGACCTACTCAACCACAACTTACAGGTGGCACCTCTGTTGTTGAATCTACAGACGTAGAAGCTGTTATTGAAGTCATCTCTGAAAATTACACTACTGAACTACTTAAAGCTAATCCTGATAAGCTCTTCTTATTTGGAGATAATAATACTAGAACTGGTAAAGGTGGTCAAGCTATTATTAGAGATGAGCCTAATGCTGCAGGTATTTCTACAAAATTATTGCCTAAGAATACGCCAGAAGCATTCATGTCAGATGATCAACTTGCTGATAACAAAACAGTTATAGATTCTGATATTAAAAAAGCAAAAGAAAAAGCAGCTAAAGAAGGTAAAACTATTGTATTACCTAAAGGAGGATTTGGTACTGGATTAGCATCACTTGCTACAAAAGCTCCACAAACATTTGCTTATTTAAATGAAAGACTTCAAGAGGAGTTTGGCTTTAACAATACTACTGGAGAACTAGCTGATTTAAAAAGTACTACTAGTACTGTAGAAATAAGTAAAACAAAAGAAGAGTCCATTAAAATAAGTGAGCAAAATTTAATTAAAGAAAAAAATAACATTTCAATTGGATTGTATACTCCTAGCGCAAGGTTTGAAGAAAGAATAAATCATGGTGAGAATATTGTGTTAGAAGTTATAGATGCTATTGGTGTTAACACTTCATTTAAACCCTATTCAAAAGAACAAACAATTGCATTAGTAAATGAAATTTTAAATTTATTTTATCCTGCCTTAACTAAAAAACACATAGAAGCGCTTATAAGAAATTATAAATATGATAGTTCATCTGTAGTTTTTGATTTTATAATTGAAGGATTAGATAATTTAAATAATAGATATGATGCAGAACTAGCTGCTTTACAACCAACTCCTGGTACTGTAGAGATGCAAGATCCTTTAGATACTACAGAACCACCACCTAGTACAGCAGAAAAGAAGAGACGTAGAGCATCACGTAAAGCTGACGCTAGTAGCAATCAGACTAAAAAAGAAGATACGTCAGGAGACTTACTAGGTAGACCTGATACAGAAGAAAGTGATGAAATATGGAAGAACACACTTATCAATCAAGTTAGTGGAGGTAAGATAACACAGGAAGATATTGATACTGCAAAAGCATGGTATGAGAAACATCCTCTAAGTCAATACTTCTCATTTAGAGAAGCTTTTGAAATGGTTAATCAACAAAACCCAAATTCAATTGCTACATGGTCTAGAAATGGTATTGTACTGTATAAGGGATCAAATTATACACAACTGTATCATGAAGCATTCCACGGGTTTACTCATGCCTTCATGACAACTGCTCAACAAGATGCATTATATGATGAAGTAAGTAAAATGACAGGTACCTTCAAAGATTTTAAAGGTAATATGACTCCATTCAAATATGCTACTAAAGATCAAATAGAAGAGTATTTAGCAGAAGAGTTCAGACAATATATGTTATCTCAAGGTAAGATGGCTATCAAGTCTGCACCTGCTAGAAAATCATTCTTCAAGAAGCTATTAGATGTACTTGAAATATTGTTTGGTAATCTTACTATTGCTGATGTAATGTCAGACAGTAATGCAAATAGTGAGATCAAAAAAGTATTTGATGCTTTGCGTAAAGGAGACATGTCAGATTACAAGTTTCAAAAAGCTGTTGTACGTTTTAATAATACGCGAAATAGTACAGGTGCTCAAGCATTGAATGAAGAGTCTACATTCTCTAATCTATCTAAGAAAGATAGTAAGCTACTTTTAGATTCAATAAATGGATGGATAGCTCAATCTATTAATGCAGCTAACACAGATTTAAGATCAGAAGAAGAATTAGAAGATTACCTTAAGCTTCAAGTAGATCTAATGATGGATCGTGTTTCACCTGCAGAGATGGAACGTCAGAAATTAGCTAAAGCAAAAGATCTTACGTATAGTCAGAGTATTAACTACTTAAGATCTAAAGCAGGACGTACACAAGCTTATAGACGTGTAGAGTTTTTGCTATCTCGTATACAGTTAGAGCTTGATGCTGAATATAGAAAGTTAAGAGCTGAAGGAGTTGAAAATAACAAGCTTCAATCTATACGTGAAAAGCTAGGTCTTGTAATGTTTGCTCGTGAGAACTTTGGTGATCTAGATAATATTGAAAATAATGTACCTGATAAAGATGGTACAATCAGAGGAGTTATTGCTTACCACTTAGCTAAGTCAAAAGATTTTGGTACTGAGGCTATTGAGATGTTAGATGCTGATGAGACTTCTGATGATCAAAAAGCAACAAGATCAGAATACGCTGATAGAAGTGGTTCAGAAGTATCTCAGCATGAAATAGCTAAAGCAGAGATTAAGTATCTATATAAAACACTTATTAAAATGGATCCTGCCACTAAGGCTGCTGTTGTTAATGAGTTAGGTGCGCCAGTACTTATGGATGCTAATGAAGTATGGAATAAAGTATCTCTTATACTTGAGAATGAGCTTGATGTAATCAATATGTACAACAAGCTTGTTAAGTTTGCACAACAGCCTATTCAGAATGAAATGACTATGGCTATTACACAACTTATCAATAAGCTAGGTCCTAGAGGATTAGATGTTAATGAGTTTAAGCATTTGAATAGTAGAGCTGTAGAAAATCTATGGACAAACTTTAGGAATCCATTTAATATGAGACGTGTTCCTTTGGTAGCTATGAACATGGCAATTGAGGAGGGTAAAGTAAAGTCTACTATTGGTCGTGGTATTAATGCATATGCTGCTGTAGGTAAGTCATGGAATAGTAACTTTGCATGGGATGAGGACAATGACTTTGCTCCGTATGATGCATCTACAGCTATAAGATCTCTTGATGTAAATAAGTTACTTAAGAAGTATCCTGATTTAGATTCTCTTAAAACAAAAGGTAAATATGACATTGATAAAGTATTTGCATTCTTAAATGCAATAGGTATTAAGATGTCAGATACTAAAGAGGTAAGATATGCTTTAGAATTTGGTAGCCCTGAATTAGGCTTAGCAGCTGGTGAAGATGGATTTAGATGGGTAGAAACTTTACTTATAAAAAATAGAAAACGAGTACTTGATGATAAGCTTAATAAAGATAAGCTAGATCCTTATCATACCACAGGTATGTCGTTGTTAGAAATCATTGCTAAGAATGGTATAATCATTACTAAACCTCAAGATATATTTGAAGCAACTAAGATGAAGCTTCTTGCGGGTACTACATTAGTTAATGGTGTAGAACAAGATGCTTACATTTCTGGATTAGAAGGTGAAGGTAAAAACTGGTTAGAACTACAAAAAATAGAAGGTCAGTATGGAGCTGGGCTACCTAGCTTTATGGTTACTACTGCTGATGGTAATACTAAGTTTGAACATTCGCTTAATAGCAGTATGTCTATTATGGTAACGTCAGTTAACTCTGTTGAAGACACAATGGAGCCCAATGAAAATGGAGACATGGTAAGAGTATCTGCTTATGAGAATCTTACTAGAATGTCACACATGTCTAAGTTTGATGTTGATAAGAATCCTAATGCTAAGAGATATGTTTGGTTAACTAATATGTTTAACATAGTAGACAAGGATGGTAACTTATTATCTAAAGATGATGAAAATTATGGTAAACGTAAAACTGCAACAGGTGGTATAACAGTTAAGCTAGAATTATTTGATATCAGTGGTGCTAGACAGGTGGATAAAGAAGGTGTATCATCTGCTGATGCAGATCCATATACTAAGTTTGTATTAGACCTACACTTAGCTGTTCAAAAAGGATTACCTGAACTTATGCGTCACTCAGATAAGAGTACATCATATTCAGTAATTCTTAATTACATTACATCTCCTGATGCATTATCTACTGGTGACGTAACTCAAGGTCAGTATGTTCCTAACTGGAGGTTTGCTAACAGCAGAGATGATTTCCATATGCGTGCATTTAATCATTATATCTTACCTAATCTTGTATCAGAACATAATCGTGTAACGCGATTTATGCAAAAGAAAAAAGATATAGATAAAATACTTAAGCAAATTGCTAAAGAAAAAAAGGATGGTTTGCAAATTACGCCTACTCCTGTATTTGATTTTAACTATCTAGCTGAAGGTCAGAAATTCTTAACCTTTCAAGGTATATTAAATGCATCTACAAAAGAAAAGCTATCTAAAGTAGAAGGTGATCTTGATGTGTACTTTGCAAATACTAAGGATGAAGCAGCACAAAAACTTAAGCAGGAGGTTATTGATCAGACAAAAAATTATTTTGAGGGTCAATACAATGAAGTAAAAGAAGAGTACGACAAGTATGGTTTTGTTGCTGACAATTTTCTTGATGTTATATCAACACAAATAGAAAAGAAGACAGACATTAAAATTAATCCCGTAACTGGTAAAGCACGTTTAGAAAACATTCTTCTTAACTCATGGGTATATAACTCATGGATTCATAATGTTGAGTCAATGAACTTCTTATATGGAGACATAGCTCAATATAATCATAAGAAGGAAGAATTTCATAAACGTAATGCAGGTATAGGATCTACAGGTACAGGGTATCGTACAGATGAAGATTGGTTACGTTTTGTAAATGATTCTGAAAGAGGGTTAGGTAGAAAGTTTGAAGAACAATATACTGGCTTACCTATGCGTGCTTATGATGGCACAATGAATACTGGTGTGATGAGAGACAAGATTACTCGTAGTGAGTATCTTGAAGAAATTGGATATACTCTTTACAATCAAATGGTAAGTGATGCAGAAGTTGCTAATAGAACTGCTTCTGTTAAACGTACTCTTAAACAAATAGAAACTGATGTAAAGATAAAATTATTTGGTACTGAACATGCTGATAAAAATATTACACGAATAGAAGACATAGATGGTATAGAGCCAGACAAAGGAAGTATCATGAGAGGATATTTTGAAATGAATGAAGCAGATGCTCAGGGATGGATTAGTTTTGACTCATATAGAATTCTTATGGACTCACAAGGTGAGTGGACTCCAGCTCAAGAAAAGATTTACTTAGCACTATTACGTGGAGAAGTTATTCCTGGTGAAAAAATTGGTACATTCTTTCCACCTATTAAGGCACAGTACTGGGGCTCACTAGCTAATAATGCTGATAATCATTTAACAGATGACGTTAATATAGAAGCATTTCATAAGTTTCAGCTTACTCCTATTATTCCTTCATTAGCTAATCTAAGTCCTAAGCTTAAACAGCTTCATGAAAAAATGATGCGAGAAGGAATTGACTACGCATTATTTGAATCAGGTTCTAAAATTGGTACACTTACATCTGTTCAGTTTGATGATGCAGGTAAACCTATACGTATGACTGAAGATGGTAAGACTGTAAGGTCTACAGATGTTGAGTATGTTGGAGTTGAAGGGCAAAAGAAATATGATAAGTTAAACATTGCATCTTTAAAAGATGATGTTTATACACAGGATAGAACTATAAATGATGACGTTCCATTTACAGTTAACAAAATCCATGTAGAATATCTTAAGAACCAACTTAAGATTGAAGCTAAGTGGAAAGGAAAAGTAACTATACCTACTCAGATTCGTAAGCTTATTGCAGTAGACTTAATGGAGAATGGTATCCCTACTGACTTCCTAGTAGGTGAAGTTCTTGAAACACGTATAGATAAGTGGTTAGGAATGTCATTTGAAGAACAGCTAAATGCATCTGACAATTTCAAAGATTTTATTGAGTACGTAGAAGTTGTAAATAATCTTACGCAAGTTAAGAAGGCACAGCTACTTAAGAAAGCTAAACTTAAGCTCAACGATAAAGGTGAACTTGTAGGTGATATGTCTAACCTTGTTAAGTATGTGAGATCACAGCTTAGCACTCAAGAGTTAGGTGACCATGAATTAGATTTTATTAACACTGACTTTGAAGGTAAGTTAAAACGTGATTTATCTTTCTCACTGTCTGCTGATAAAATTGAACGACTACTTAATGCTCTTGTTGTTAAATCCTTGATTAGACAGAAGACCAAAGGTGAAGCCCTTATTCAAGTAGCAGGTACTATGCTAGAGCCTGCTAATGAAGAGCAGATTGCACAGTATGGTGGTACTAATGGTCTTAAATATTATTCAATTAATCCTATAACAGGTAGAATCGATGCAATGAAAGTTAAGATTGCCATGCAAGGTGATTTTGAAAAGCTTCTTTATCTACCTGATGTTGCAGTATTCCGTGATTTAACAGATGATCAGGGTAATGTGCTTACACGTAAAGGAAAGACAGTTACTGAACTTGATTACAATGCATCACTTGCTAATCTGAATAGATTAATTAAAGATGATAACTGGTTGAATCTAGGTAATAATAGAAAGATGATCAGTATGCATGGTGATCGTATTCCTATTCAGGGTCTTAACTCAGATGAATTTGCAGAGGTATACGAGTTCCTTCCTAAAGAAGCAGGTAACATAGTTATCTTACCAGCAGAGATTGTAGCTAAATCAGGTGGTGACTTTGATATTGATAAGATTACATGGATGATGCCTAGTATAGGTATGTCTTCTTCTAATAAGGATGGTAACCTAACATATAACGTAGGTCTTTATGAGAGAATTCCTGAAGAAGAATATAAGAAGAGATACAAAGAATACAAAGAAGCATTTGCTGAAAAATCTATTATTCAGGGATTTGAATCTAGTATAGATAAAGCTATGGCAGTCTTTACTTACTACAAACTATTTGGTGGTAAAGACAAAGTGTATTCTGGAATTATTGAGCTTGCATTAGAAGAAGGTGACTTACTTACATTTGAAGAGTTTGTACTTGCAGATCAAGAAAAAGTAGCTCAGAATGATATGCTATTTGTATTGAATAAATTATCTAGTAGACCTCAGAATTATGCTAACCTTGTACGTCCTAATGGTATTGATATTCTTGAACCTATTGTAGAAGATCTTAAGCAAACATATCGTAACTACAACCCACGTATTTCAACTAATGATGAAGCAGCTCCTGCTAAGGGTGTTCAGGCTAATCGTATATTTGAGATTACATACAACTTGTATAAGCAGATGACCAATAACCTTGGTAAGAAAGCCTTGGGTATTGGTGCAGTAGATAATACTTACAACGAGCTCTTTAACATTATTGGATTATATTTAAATCCAAATAACAAAGATATAAATGGTGGTTATGAATCTGCAGATATAGCAGAAATTATTGAACTAGCTCGTGAATTTTACACTCAAGAGAAAATCAAAAAAGATAAGTTCGTTAATGAAAAAGATACTAGAACTAAAGAAGAACAAGAAGCTTATACAGTAGCTAGTGAAGCATATACTAGCGATATGCGTAAAATATTTATGGCTTATGAAGGTCAATCATTATACTTACCACATAACACTTTAACTGTTAAGAATTATAAGGATAAAGGTATTTCTTTCTCACATAGATATGATGCTAATGGTGAGCATAAGATTGGTGATGTTATCAACCAGTTAATGAATGGTTGGGTTGACATTGCTAAGGATCCATGGATCTTTTACTTACGTGGTAATGATAAGCTAGGACCTATGTTATTGTTTCTTATACAAGCAGGTGTACCTGTGGGACATGCAGCACGTTTCATGAGTCAGCCTATTATTGAAGAGTACATGGAAACAGTTGATCGTTTAAAGAGTGTATTCTCAGATGCAGTTGAAGAGAAAGACCCTGAAAAAGATAGAATTACTCGTAATAAAGCTATTCTTGCTGCAAAAGAAATAATACTTGAAAAGTTAGGTATCGAGGTTGAAGGTTCTACAAGTGCTAACAGAGTAAAAAATCTTAAGGATGTTATCAAGCGTGAGACTCTTCTTACAGCTCCAAAGGATGGTCAGTTTAAACTAGATGACTTAAATGCTCAGTTAGAGTATGTGAGTGATGCATATGCTAAGTATGATGAAAAAGGTAGACCAACTTCTTTAGTTGGTGGTAATATTGATTACACTGATCCTGCTATTTCTGATTTTCAAAAAGCTGTCTTCTTACATTTTATTGAGATGACAGATATGGAAAGAGTTGTTAAGGATATTAAACTTAGAACCAATGTAGATACAACTAAGTCAGGTTCATTGTTTGAAGCTCAAGATAAGATGATTAAACTTATGGAGCTTAAACGTAATAGAATGGATGATGAGAATGGATCTCAAACAAAATACTGGAGATTACCATCTGATGTAATTGATCGTCTAGTACCTACAATAAAGGATGCAGATGGTAATGATACAGGTGTATTAGATGAAACTAAATTGTCTTCACCTATTGCTAGCTTCTATCAGCAACCATTTCAAATAGCAGTATGGAAAGATTTATTCCCTTTCCGTAATGATGCTTTGATCAATAAGTTTATGATTGATTTATCCTTTAGTAGAAAAGATAAAGCAAAGGATGAAACATATTTTAATGATGACATTGAGTTAATGACAGAATTTAAAAATGCATTATTACCCATCTTATTTCAAAATACATTCTTAAGTTTTGATGTAAATGATCTTGAGAATCCAAAAGGACCTATTTATTATAGAGGTAGTCAAGCTAAGGAAGTTAAGATTCAGTTACAGAAAGTTGCTGCTCTTCCTAAGTATGGTGTAGTCTACCAAGATGGAATTATGTACTATGATTATGCTACTCTCTGGGAGCAGTTTCAATCAAAATCATATACTAAAGTATCTAAGGAGTTAGGTATTCCAGCTGTTGAGGAGATAAGTACTTTTACAAACTTTGGTGAATACGTTAAGTTCATGTTTGAACGTGAGTATTTACGCAGTGAGTTTACTCAAGATACTTTTGCAAAGATGGAAGCTTTGCGTAAAACAAATGAAGAGTTTAATCTTATTTGGAAAGCATCTCAACGAGTTATTAGTAGGGATAAATATCTTGCTGAAGGTGAAAGTATCTTAAGATTAGAATCTAAAAAAGGTTATGATCGTGATAGATTAAAGTATGCTTTTGAAATTTACTTAAGAAACAAAGCACTTAAGAATGTTTATAATATGCATGCTACATTTAATGGTGAGACAGCGTTTGCTTATGAAATTGTAAAACATAAAGTAAATAAACAGTATGGTGATCAGCTAGTAGATCAATTTCCTATTCTTAAAAATCTTATACCTGATAGTGAAACAACTAAAAGTACAGATACTGAAAGAGTTAACCTTGCATTTATTGATACCCCAAAAGATAAAGACACAATAGATTCATACTACTTCCAGTTACAATCTTTAGCTAATGAGGTTGCTTTACAAAAGGCATTACCAACAGCTAAGCAAATGGGCATGAAAGAGCAAGACTATATACAAACCTTGTTCAATATTGCAGAAACATTTAGAAAGCTTCCTATTGTAGCCTTCCTACAATCAGGTATGACTACTACTGGTAGATTTGCTCTTACCAGAGTGGTAGATAATAGTACTGTAGAAGCAATTCTTTTACCTGAAGCAGATAAGTTCCTTAAAACAATAAGTGCTGAGTCAGTAGATGGTAAAGACACTACTCTTAATGCTATGTTTGATGCATTCCAACAAGCTAATAAGAGATACGATGCTCGTGGTAAGAACTATGTAATGCCTACTGACAGAACAAATAAACCTACAAGTTTATTAGAACAGCGTTTATTTATTGAAGAAACAGGAAAAGAGAAGTCATTTGATCCTGCATTTATTAATACAAAAGGTGAAGTTGTTAAACCATATTTAAGAATAGGTGATGATGTTACGTTTATAAGAACAATAGGTGACAGAGTTAATACTTACTCAAAGGCTCAAGTATCAAATATTACTTGGGACAAAACACAGATACAAGTTGATGTTGAAGTTACATTGTCTAGTGGAGCTACAGCTATTCATAAATTCTTCTACTTGCCAAATGGAGAGCTTGTTAAATATGTAACGCCTCCAAATGATAAAGGTAAAATAAGTACATACTTAAATAATCTTGACAAAATTATAGATGCACAAGATACAATGCCAATTAGAGTAGAAATGCTTGCAGATCTTGATGAGTATGCAACAGGAGAAACTTCTAAGCCTGGTGATAAGATAATCTATAAAATGGATTATATTGATAAAAACGAGGAAGCTGTTGTGTCTATGGTAGAAGCAGATATTCTTGAGGTAGAGGATATAGGTTATAACTATCAAGCTGGTCCTGATGGAACATATGTTTACACAAATGATGTTCCACTTTATCGAGTTAAAATAAAATATGATACAACTGGTAAGGTAACTAAAACTAGAGTGGTGCATAATATTATTGATGCCAATGGTAATATAATTGCTAACATCAATGATAAAGGTCAAAGCTATCCTGTATTCTCAAGTAATAAGATGTATGTTAATCTTAGAACTGATAGAGTTAAGGGTCAGTATGCTGTGGCTAGTGAAGCACAGGCTAAAGATATGGTTAAGCGTGCTGCTATAGTGCCAGGATCTATTGTTGATATAATTGATATACCTGTAGGAGCTACAGCTGCAACTGGATTAATGAGACGTAGTAAACTTATGTACTTGGATACATCAGATATGCAGCTTAAGGATCTTGAGAATGCATACACTGATGCTAAGAAAGAAGCAAAAGGCTTTAATATAGATGCTACAAATTACTTTACAGTATTTAATGAGGCAGTAGAGCCAGGAGCTAGCGTATTTGCTACTCGTGCATCTGCAGTACCACTTGCTAAAGGAAGTGGAGTAGGTAATATAGATCTAAGAGATAGATTTATTTTTCACTCTGGATTTCAAAATAAAGCAGGTGTAGTTTCACGTCTTAAGTATGGAGGTGGTTCACTTGTAGAATTTATGACAGATACTGAAGAAGGAGGAGTAAGACCTGAAGTAAGACAAGCTATTGATGAAAGTATTGAAAACATCAAGAAGATGCGTGATGAAAAAGGTTTAGAACCTGTATTCAGTAAGGCAGGATATGGTCAATACATGATAGGTGCAGATGATACTACAGGTAAAATGTTTACTGATAAAGCAGGTAACAAAATAGGTATTGCAGTAGCTCCTGAAACATTTAAATACCTATCAACAAAATTACTTGAGGAATTTGGTTATATTAATCCTAACTTTGTAAAAGAAGCTGAAGGAGTTATAGAAGTTGTTCGTGTTGCAAAACAACCAGTAACTGATGAAGAGTATCATGACTTAATGAATAAATGTTTTGTGTAATGAGTGTATGTCCTAATATAAACTTAGATGAGTGGAAAGCCTTAGAGAAGGCAGTAGGTAGATTTGAAGCGTATAAAGATTACGTAGAATCTGGATATAATATTAGACCTGCAGAAGAGGTTCAAGCTAAACTTGAAGCACAAAAGCTATCAAGAGAAATGGCTCAACCTCTTCCTCATACTTCAGGTATTATGTCAGGTATTCCTACAGAGATAGCAATGGAGCTCTTCCATGCATCTGATCGTAGTACTGATGATATGGCACAAGAACTTATAAGAGACAGTGCTAATACACGAGCATATGAAATAGCTAGAAAGATATCTAATGGCTTAGGTGTTAATTTCAACATCATTACTGCTGAACGTGCAAAAGAACTTACAGCAGGTAGTATTAACCCATGGAGTGGTCAATCTGCTTTTTATTTTAATGGCCAAGTCTTCTTTGTAGGTGACTCACTTTCTGTAGGATCTGTATTTCATGAATTTGCTCATCCACTTGTACGTCAGATTATTGTAGATAATCCTGAGCTATTTAATAGATTGTACGACAACCTGATGAATACTAATGAAGGAAAGCTTTTAGTAGAGGAAGTTAATAGAACGCATCCTGATCTTAGTAAAGATGGACCTATGTTCAGAGAAGAAGTAGTTGTTAAAGCTATTGAACGTGCTGCTATGAATCAAGAGCAGTCTCCTGGTTTTGCTAAGTTCATTAAAGATATATTCTATGCACTTAAAAAATTATTTAGAAATGCCTTTGGTCAAATTGAAATATCTAAGTTAGATCCTACAACTACACTTGATGAGTTAGCAATGATGTTAACAAATGAAAACTTTAAGATTGATACTGAAATCATAACAGAAGAAGATGTTGTTGCATACCTAAAAGAGTACCAGCAAGAGATCAATGACATGAAGAAGGTTGATAAACAAGAACTTCAAGCATTAATTTATGAAGGTTATCAATTAGCCTCTGGACAACTAAGAGATTTACAGGATAATAACAACTATAAACAACTAGCTATTATCCTACGAGATCAGTATAAGCGTCCTGATATGGAGATCATTATGCAGGATCTTAATAAATATAAAAATCAAATTGACAACATTGTTGATAATGAGGTTGCTGCAATGGAAATGCTGGAGTCTCAAGCTAATGCTTTAGTTAATACTATTTACAATGTAGATACTGTAATAGCTAAGATACAGGCTCACATGGATGACCTTTATAAGAATGGTCTATCACAAGATAATCTACAGAAGATAACTTATTATCGTAAGCTTACTGATCATTGGGGTAAGTACATTGCACAAGTTAAAGATACTTTTAACAAACCTAATTCTGGAGTAGACGCTTCTTCAAAAATCTATCAAGTAATGACACGTATTGAATCTAACTTAGAAAAGATAGATCGTGTAACTAAAGAAGTCTATGCTGATGGTACAAGGGACGTTATCTACGAGGAGTTTGAGATCATTGGTAGAGAAGCAAAAGAAAGATATGAAAAAATCATTTCTGATCTAGAAGAAAAAGGTGCACCACAGAAAGTAATTGATAGATGGCATAGAGAATACTATGGTCTAACAAAAGCTGACTATGCAGTATTTAACCAGCTACGTGAGAAAGTAAGAAAGAAAGAGTATATGACTAACGAAGAGAAGTTACAATATGCTAACATGCGTATTGCAGCTGCTCAAGGTATCGAGATTACTCCTGAAAAAATTGAAGACTTACTTAAAGGACAACTAGGAGATGCTAACTGGTTCAATGGTTTCTTTGAAGGATATATGTATAACAATGATCCTATTGTAGGAGGTCTAGCATTATACGTAAAGAATAACATGAACGAAGTCATGGTTAATGCGCAATCAAAACTAAATGACTTTGCCAATGATCTTAAAGATGCATTAGAAGATTATGGATATAATCCTCGTAACATAGGTGACTTAGGTAAAAAAACAGGTTTCTTAGATACAGTACTTTCAGAAGATAAGGATGGTAAGAAAGTACCTAAAAAGATTTGGACACTACTTAACCCCTTTAGAGATTATAGACATGACTTACAAGTTATTAATAATCAAGTTGATGAAGCTGAGCGAGAATTTTCTACGAATAATACAGATGCTTCCTTAACTAAATTAAGTGATGCAGTTGCTGCACGTAAAGCATTTCTTCGTAAATACTTTCATCAGGATTACAGACCTGAGTTTTATGAAAGACAAAGCTTATTTGAAAGAGATGAGATTGGTAAAATGGCAGCATTTAAACGTGATGCTATTATAGAAAAGATACGTCAAGTATCTGCTACAACTACTAATGAAAGTGAACAACTTCAAATAGCTAATCAAATAGATGGTCTTTGGAGAGAGTATCGTCAGCTTCACTCCTTGTTTGATCTTTATGGTAATAACAAAACAGGTAATGATTTAGCTATTGCTCAACGACTAAGAGAGTATAGAACAAAATCACGTGAATTTTATGAGTGGAAAGAAAGACCTGGTGTATTTCAACAGATCCTTTCTAACTATGAAGATGAGTTAGCTAGTAAGTATGGTGTTGGTTCTGATGAATATGTAACTCTTCGTGAAGAATGGATACGTAAGAATACACGCGTTGTTATTAAACAGTCATGGTATCAAAAACGTCAAGATATTTTTGCAAGTATAAAAGAGATACTAGATACCCTACCTAACACTGTTGCTAAGCAAATAGATATTGAACAACTGCAGCAGGATATTATTGATCTTAAGTCAGGATTTAGAGATGATGATGGACAACCTGACCCATCTCAAATGACTAAGGAAGCTATTAATAAGATTAAAAGATTAGAGCAGGAGATAGAGGTTAGAAAAGCAAAATATAAATCTGGAATACTAACTGAAGAACAAGAAGAACTGAATGAGTTATATACTATACGTAAGACACGTTCATTAAGTAAGAAAGAGCAGGATAGATTAAATGAACTGTATGCTAAAAGAAATAAAAACAAACTAGATGATTATCTTAAAGCTGACCTCGATGGCTTTTACTATGAACTAGAACAGATGTCACAGACAGATGCTACAGATCAGTATGTTGATATTGTCAACAATTATCTGCAGTTAATGGATACAGATAAGCTTAATGATTCATTTGGTTCTCGTGCTATTACTCCGCAGGCTTCTAATAGATTCTTACTAGACAGCAAAGTAATAGAAGAACTAAAAAGTCAAAATGCTGATTTTGCTGAATGGTTTGATGCTAATCATATTGCTAAGGAAACATCTGCTGGTATAAAGTATAAAAGAGTATCAGTGTGGTCAGTAATTAGACCTACAGATCCTAATGACTATGAGCAAACAGAGATAAGAGATAAGCAAGGTAGAGTCGTAGAGAAGATATCTGGTTTACCTACTATGAAATTCTATCGTCAAGAGGTAAAAGAAGAATACAAAACAGCTAGAATTGTAGGTAAAACTATTGATAATAAAGGTAACTTCTTACCTAAGTCAGCTGAAGATCTTGATCAGTCGCAAGAAGGATGGGATAAGTACGTTAATAAAGATTACTTTGCTCTTAAAGATTCAGATCCTAAGTTGTTTACAATTATTGAAAAGCTTACAGAACACCACCTACGTAATCAAGTTGGGCTTGATAATAAATCTAAGTTGTATTTAGATTTTCCAAGATTTACTAAACCTAAAGGTTCTTTCCTAGGAATAGGTCTTGAGACTCTTCAAAGTACTAAAGTAGATGAAGTAGGTAGAGAAAAATGGAATGGTCTACAACAATGGGTTAAACGTGTAAAAGAATGGTTCTCTGGATCTACTGATCAAGCTGAGAATGGATTTAATAATAAGTGGGAAAACAACTTAGTCACTATGGCTAAGCTTGACTTATTTGATGATCAGCAAAGTAATGTTCCTATATCTGGTCTATATAATATTGATCACGAAGATACTTCTACAGATATCATTACTTCAATGATGCGATATATGTATTCTGCTGAACGTCAAAAACAACTTATTAAAATATCACCTGTAGCTCGTGCAATACAGCAAGTAGTTAATGATCCTAATAATCACAAAGATCTTACTGCACTTAATAAGAAGAACTTTATTCATAGACACATTATTAGCTTTAGAAAAAAGAAAGGTACAAGTGTAAGGGCTGACAACATTAATAACTTTATTGAACGTGAGTTTGAAGGTATCAATATGAAAGGTGCATTTTCTGAGTCAGCTTTCGTTAATAATTTATCAAGTGTACTATTTAGTAGGGCATCGTTTCAATTCTTTGCACTTAACATTCCTTCAGCACTCAAGAACCAGTGGTCTGCTAAATATCAAACAATGATTGAAGCTTCAGCAGGCAAGTACTTAAATCCAATTACTGCAGCTAAAGGTGAAGTTTGGGCTACTATGGCCATGGGAGATCTTAGTTTTGGTGGTAACCTTTATACTAAAGGACCTAAGTCACTAACACAACAGCTGATTGAAATCTTTGATCCTTCACAAGGTAGATTTGAAGAGAAGCTTAGAAATAATTCAATGTCTCGTACTTTTACTAAAGATGTTGTTGAAGGCTCCTGGTTATATAGTACACGTAAGTGGTTAGAATTACAAGCTACGTTACAACAGTTTGGCGGTATGATGCATCACAAAATGATTGATCGTACATTAGAAGATGGTAAAGTAGAAAAGATCCCTTACATTGAAGCATTTGAGCTTGATGAAAATCAAAAGATTAGATTAAAGTCTGGTATTGATCCTAAGTATGGTTTCACAGTAAATGAAGATGGTAATATTAGTTTAGGTAAAGAATTTAATAACTTCAAGAATAAAACACAGCAGGTTATTAACTCACTCAATGGTGCTTATTCAGAGTATGATCAACCAGAGGCTCAGAGATATCTACTATTTAGATACATGAGTTACCTACGTAGATACTTTACTGCTATGGCTGTTAAACGTTGGGGCTTCAAAGGACCATTGTTATCACCTCGTGCAAGATTAAATCCAGGCTTAGGTGAAGCTGACATGGGATACTATATACGTACATTACAAATGCTAAAGCAAACTGTACAGAATGCTGACTTTGCTTTGAAGTATGCAACAGCTGAAGAAAAACAAGCAGCTATGCGTATGCTTACTGAGGCAATAGGTCTAATAGTTATTAGTATTGTACTTTCTTTGGTCTTTGGGTGGGATCCTGATGATGAAGAAAGATATGATAAGCTTAGAGCTTTATCAGGTCCATTAGATTTCTTTGGTGTAGAAGAGAATAGTGAAAGACCTTTTAACACAGTAGGGTATGCAGAGTTACATCTTATTAATTTATTAATGCAAGTACGTGCAGAGAATGAGCAGTTCTTACCTTCACCTGCTGCTGGCTACTTTGACTTGCTAGATCTTAAGTCTATTGCTTTTGGACCTACAACTGATACATATCGTGGTATCCTTGATGATGCGATTCATATTATGAAAGGTGATGATAAAGCATATTATACGCGTGACACAGGTCCTTATTACTTCCAACAAAAAGGAGGTAGTAAGTTATTAGCTAAGTTAGCTAAACTTGTTGGATTCACTGGATCATCTATAGATCCTGCAACAGCTATCCAGAAGTTCTACAACGCACAAGCTATGGCAAAGAGATAATCGGCAACATCAGTATATCCTACATGGCTTATTATCTGCCTTGTTAGGAAAAAAAAGGGGGAACCAGATGGCATCCCCCTTACTTTTTATTTTAAATTATTTACATAATCAATTGGTACTGTTACTTCTTGACCATCTCCTGTTACAATGTTATAGTTCTCACCATCTTCGTATACTTCAATGTCAACTTCATAACCAAAGATATTGTTTATTTCATTCTTAAGAATGTCAATAATAGTTGGATCTGATACTAATAGATCATTTGAATCATCTCTTGGAGTCCATGCCTCTTTAGCTTCTTCTACTCCAAGAACTTCTTCTTCAGTAAAATCATCCATAAAGTTTTCTGGCTCTACTACAGGAGCTTCAAATACTACACCTAAAGGATCAGTATACGTTACTACAGCATCTTCATATCTTTCCACTACTTCTTTTGGAGTAGGATCCCATACTTTTATCTCAGGTTCTCCTTCAATAGTAGCTACTCTTGCAGCATACTCTTCATCAGATTCAATATGAATTCCAATTGCTTCTTCTATACTTACTTTTTCCTCCTCAATTTCTTCTTCAGATAGAATAGAGAATTTTGGAATTATTTTTTCAGGTACATTTTTCCCTTCTGATTCTACTTCTCTAATTACATCTAGTATATCAATTTGTGCAGGATCTACCATTAATGAAGGTGCCTTAAGTAAGGCATCCATAATAGCTGTTGGTACAGGTGTAACAATAGGATCAGTTAAGGTAATATAGTTTATCTTAAGATAATTATGAATAAACCCTTGTTGGTGTAACCATGTCTTTGGATGTGAAGACTTAAGAACTGTTAGTATGTGACAATACACAGTCCATAAGCTATCAGAGTCTGTAGAATAAACATACGACGGCTTAAGATATTCCTTCTTGATACCACTAAGTTGCTCAATAGATATCATATCAAAGTTGAAGTATAAGTTTCCTAGTATCTTAGCTACTTCACTACGACTCACCTTAATGGTTTCCATTTGACGTTTAGTTTCTAATACAGATAAATAATACTTCTCTGCGTTAGCTATCTTTTCAGCAATGGTATCTTTTGCAAGAGTATCTGCATCACCAGTATGCTTACGTATAAATGAATTGCCTTCTTTCTCAATAACATATGAGTTATTTTCCCATATATATCCACCTACTGCACACTGAAATTTAGTAGACTTATCATAAGAGTTGGTCCAGTTAAATGACATCATGAAATAGGGATCTTCTGATCTCCTAATGATGTAACTACCTCTAGCAACTTCTAGGTTATTATTAGCGCGATATTCTTCTGACATAACTTCAAATCCAGCACATGCTAATTCTCTTTTGATCTCACCTATGATAAGGTTATGTGATATTACTGTATAGGTGTCTGTCTTTGTAGGTAAAGGAACTGCTCTAAGTTCCTCTACTGTTACTAATTTAGTTGTTTTACTCATGTTAAAATAATTTAAGTTGTGTTTCAAATAAATGTGGAACTATATTCATTTGTTCCTTGCGTATACATTCTAGGTAATACTGATCATTAAGATCATATGTATCCCATTCTTTATTTTCATATTTGTTAAATGGTGTTTGATACCATCTACCTGACTCAAGTTGTATCTCTCTACCATCACCTTTATTGGTTTTGATTACCTTGGATCCTGTATTAGAGATGTAATACCTGAGTGTCTTCTGTAGGGGTGTCTTTATAACCTCGCCATTAACTACAGCATGTTCAATGAACTGCCAGTTACCTTTGATCTTAACTCCTGCACAATAGTCCATGATGTGTCTGTTGTTCTGTAGATACTCTTCAGGAGGTGTACCATTTAGGAAGTAATGATATATTGCTTTTCTAACTATAAGGTGACTCTTGTTCTTATGTAGAGGAAGATGCTCAAACTCAAACCTACCCTTGCATTTAACAGGGGCATGATAATACTTATCTCCTACTGTTCTGAGTAGGTTATGAGGATTAGTTTTAAGCTTGTTATACTCTTCTTCTGCTACTTCCTTATAGTTGTTGACAGCAATATAATTATTTACATCACCTATGATCATCTTCTGATACTGATCATGCTCTAGTTCTAGACTTGTAATCCTTTCCCATTCTGCACATATCTCTAGATACTTACCCTTGTACTCTTCAGGGATCATCATCTCTAGACCATCTGTATTCTGCATGAGTGGAATAGCACCTGGGATACCCTCTGCTAGCATTTCATAGAGCATAGTAAGAGAAAGCTGACCATTAATAGTAACACGCATAGTAAGCTCTGGATCATATAGGAAGCTGTCCTTCTCATTACTAAGTCCATAGGTTGCATTAAGAATAATCTTGTATACATAGTTCTTAGGATCCTTCTTAGGTATCTTACGTCTTTCATCAAAGAACCACTCATACTGTTCACAGAACACTAGTTTAGGAATGTGAGCAGGGGACCATTGGTTTCTAATGATTAGATTGGGATAGAATGATGTAACATCAGATGTCATAATTATCATACCATCTTTAGCTTCATAGATACCTGCTTTTCTAGCGCCATGAAGGCCACCTAGCGCGTAGTCAGTATTAACACCACGATACTTAACAGTGTGCTTGAATACACCTTTTGTGTTCTCAGGGTTAATAATAAGACGCTTGAATGCTTCATGAAGCTGTTGAAACTCAGGACGCTTGAAGGTGATGTATGATAGTAACAAATCCTTGACGACTATGCGCTCACGTATGGTACGCATTTGTCTAAGCTGATACTTCTTGATACCTGTTTTCTTACTGAGGAACATAAGGAATAGCTCCTTACTTATCTTTGTCTCTGATGCACTATAGAGATCTAGTTTGTACTCCTCTGATAACGTCTTACGTAGACGTATTAGTTCTGTACTCCTATTCATTATCTCTTTAGTACTCCTTACGTCATTGATACAGTACATAACTACCATATCTTGCTCCTCCTGAGTTGTGATACTATGGGTATGGTGCAAGGGCATATCTACTATATTATCCCAATCCATCATATACTGAATCCACTTAAGACTACTCAACTTAGCTTTATTGTCCCAATGGTTTAATCTGAATACATCTATCTGTTTTATTAATAGATCTTTTGGATTATACTCTAGAAACTCACCTGCATTCTTCCTAGCTATTGCATCTTGTGCTCTACCATATAGTTCAGCAGCTATCTCACCACCTTGCATATAGGCTAACCTCTTTGCATTAATTAGAATATACTGTGTTATCTGACTATCGAAGTTCAAACCATTGTAGCTTATATGCCACTGGTCATATTTCAGGTTGTCTCTTAAGAATGCTAATAGCGGTACTATATCATTACTTAGATTACTTACTACGAATACTCTTGTATCGTCCTTCTTATAATCTTCAAACACTGCAACAAAACAATCTACCATTGTTTCGTAGTCATGTACATAGTGTGTCTTCATATATATGTACCTTCAACTTTATGACCTACTGCAGCCATTAAATCTATAAACTCACGCAATGTTTTTTTACCTACACCACCCCAGCATTGCATACCTGTTACATGTATACCAGTAAAAAATTCTAATGTTGGTGGTTTATTATCACCTACTAAGACATGATACTTATGATATGTACGTAATATACCTGCGAGCTTATTTGTGATAAGTTTTTTATCATACACTTCTTGTAGAGTAGTAGACAATGTAAGATCAGCATTAATTAATTTATCTTTTTGTAATTCTGATTTTTGCTGTCTATACTGCTCAACTACAGCTAAAGCATTCTTGTATTTTCTTTCTGTCATCATAACTTCTGTTCAGTTAAGCTGTTCCCCCTATTTAGTTGGCAAAAAAAGGAGGGTTACTTACCCTCCTTAAATTATTTTGTAATCTATTGATTACTACATTACCTGACTTACACCATTATCAATAGCAACACCTTGACTATCTTTAGTACGTGATGCCTCAATATACTGCATGTAATTGTAATCTTCTGCATTGATTGTAAAAGCTTTGATGAAATCAATAATTTCTTTTTCATCAATGATGTAGTACTCATGAAACGTTTCTAGTGTTCTACGCTCTTCTTTGTAAGGTTTCCCGTTCTCACGCTTACCTATCTTCATATGCATAATATCGCCATTATCATCAAGCTTAGGTACGTTGTGAAACACTTGCTTTTTAATCTTACTGATTACTGCAAGCAATCCTGTGTTCACATCATACAATGCTTCTGTGTATGGACAATCTTCAGTAGCTGGGACAAGCTTAAAACTTTTTGCCTCACCCCAGTAATTACTGGCTAAAATCATGTTTTTTCCTATGTTCATATTTTACTGTTTTGACAAATGTAATGAATTATCTTCTATTCTAACTTCAATTGGTTTAGATATTAAGGTCTCCTGACTAATATCAGGCCTACTACATAGTTGTCCTACGTTTACTAATAGCTCTACATCACAATTTAATAGATGTGCATACGTATAATAATGTCTTTCAGGATAGAAATAACTATCAATGTATGCTGCATTATGTGGATTTGATGCAAAGAAATTAATTACTTTAAATTTAAATTCACTGCTTAGCTCTGAGTATTGACCTAATGCAATCAATCTATAATCATGACTGTACTCTGACATGTCAAATACATAGGCTACCTTATCATCTGGTAGTAGAAAGTAATCATAGAATAGTTTATTTGATAATAAGAATCTGTCTTCAAAGGACTTGAATTCAGGATCCTTCCTATTATGGTAGACACATATGAGCTTGTAATCTCCAAGCTCATACATATCTTCCCATGTCATATAGGTTTGTATTGGAACTATACTGCTCCCTTGTCTTACTTGTAGTAAGGGATAAAGGAACATCAAGCTCTTTTGAAAGTATTTATCATATACATTTTTAATGTCCATGGTTAAAGTGTTAAAGTAAAACTTCCCCGCTTATAAACTTATAAGGTAATGTATAATCACGATTTTCATAATGCCATCTAGCTTCTATTAATTGATTATCTAACTTCTCACTCCACTGTTCCATAGTTGTATTAGTTACACGGAAAGCATATGTTTGGTTGTACTTATCAATTACAATAAAGTTAAATGTTATTAGCCACGTATCATCTATTACATCCTTAAGAAATATTTTAGCGAGCTTCTTATACATGGCAGCCTGCATCCAATAGTTCCAATAATCAACTGACTCAGAAAAATCATTTAATGATTTATGACTTGTCTTTAAGTCATTTATTGTAACTGTCTTAGATGCTACGTCTACCACCATGTTATCAATGATGCCCTTAATACCAAATGGAAAACCTTCTAGAGGCCCATCTACAGCTAACTCGTTGTAAATCCCTAGAGTTGTTCCATCGTGTACTTTGTCAAGAGCAAGCAATTGAATGATTGTTGAATTGCTTTTTAGAATTTCAGCTGCTCGTGTACACTTATCAAGTGTGCTTTGATCAATAATATCTTTTGTTCCTTTTACTTTAAGGAACTCAAAATATTCTCTTGCTTCTGTTATTAAAACTTTCTCTAAGCGTTTTTGATTTGCAGTCTTTTGAATACCTTCTTTATCTGGTTTCTTGTCGTCAACAAACTTTTGATACAGATTGATCTGTGCTAAGGTAACTAGTATTATGTCAGAGTAATCATCTAGGGTTTTGTCTTCCCCTTTATCAATTACCTCATATACAATATCCACTACTGATCTTACACTGTCACCTGGTAGTTGACCTGATGCTAGTATAAACTTATCAGAAAATAGTGCACTGTCTAATATAAGGTAGTGTATTAACTTACCTTCTATTAAATGTGCATCTGTTCTGATTTCCTTCATACCTAACACATACTCTGTATAAAATAGCGTTGGCGCATATAATAATCTATTCAGACTACTATAGCTGAATTTAAAAGGAAAGCTGTAAAAGTTGCTCTCATTAATTAATTGTTCACTTCTATCCATCATATTCAATATCACTATTTGGTACTAATTTAGAATTACAAAATTGACCTACGTATTGCGCGTTTTTATCTGCATAGTAGTATAATAACTTTTGCATTGCTTCTTCTGTTAATTGACCATACTCTTTAAGGACACCAGATATCTCATCTACATTACTATTAGTAATACGTGATGACATATACTTAAGATTGATACCGTAAAATGCTAGCAATGATACAAAGTTCTTGTGACCTGATTCTTTTTGAGCATTAATCTTATATGAGTTGGTAGCTATGAGTAGGTAATTGTTTAGGATACTTTCTTCGTAGTTAGAATTAGCCATGATTTCCATTGCAAGAACAATGTTATCTGCATGACCACTGTCAAACATACGTTGAAGTTCTAAATGTTTTTCATCTGTAATAACAATTGCGTCTTGATTAATAAGAGGCGTGATATCATCTTGATGTCTTAGCTTGGAATATAGACTTGGATTTGGTAAAGATATAAAATTTTTGTGATCATATCCATAATGATACCATACATATTTACCTGTTTTATCACGAATGAATTTTGCAAGTTCGTCAGCATCATGTTCTGAAATAATAATGTCTAATCCTTTAGCTTCTTCTAATGCACTCATAAGTTCAGCGTCATAAAGAATACTTGATGGAGATGACATTTCTGCAATCAATCTAAATTCTTTATAGTCTTTAATCAATACACAATATCGCGTATACTGCACTTGTTGTGTACTATTACTCTTCATTGATCTAGATTTCTCACCATCGTTAATGATTAAGTAATCTGCCTTATCTGCTTGCTTTGTAGTCGTAACACCAAACTTATCTGAAAATGCTTTTATCTTAAAGCGTGTTACATTTACATTAGGTAGATAAAACAATACTGCTCCTGGTTTTAAATCTAAAGATTTTGTTCTTGCAAATGCTACTGCATCATCGTGTTTTACATTGTATACTCTTTCTGAACTAAGCCCACCTGCTTTAGATGGGTCAAAGTACAATCTTAATCTTTGTTTTAACATAATTACTTTGTTATAAGGTCATTAACTGTTGGTGCAAGTACAAGTTTTTGGAACTTAGCTTTGTTTCCTGTTACCAGTTTTCTAGCAATGATATATTTCAAATCATAATTAAATAAATCTTCTTCTTCTATGAATGCTACTATACGATCAATTATTTTCTGATCAATTGAATTTTTCTCAGCATAGAATAACCCATAGTTAGTAAGTCTACTAGTCATCAAACTAGCAATGTCTGCACGATATCCACTGCCATCATACATAATACTACGTAATTCATTTATAACAGCTCCAGTAGTGCTCTCCAATAACATTTTCTTAGGAGTAATAAGCTTATCTAATTTATTTGCAATGAACTGCGTAAACAGACTCGCTACTTCTATACCTACTGAACCTTCACCTATCTGCTGAATAAGACCTAGCTTATCTTCAAACACAGGAATAGAACTGATAGCATTAAAGAACGTAGTGATACTTCTTGGGTTAACTTGTTCATTGATTATCTCTGGATGCATTAACATAAAGTTGATACATCTTGAATCAATATGATTAGCTTCTGCCCACTCTGCCCATCTGTCTACATCAAACTTATATTCAACGCTAACAAATCTAGTTCTTTGTGCAACGTCAATAGTATTTACCATGTAGCTACCATTGTCAGGATTAGCAGTCAATAAGATATGCCAATCTTTTGGAAGCTTCCATGAGATATACTCTTGACGATCTACTAATTCCATCACTGCCTGAATGAATCTGATATCAGCTCTATTCCAGTCATCTAGTAATAGAATACCTCCACCTGTCTTATCAGCAATCCATTCTGGTGGACAGTATGACATTCTCTTCTGACCTGTGAACTTATACCCTTGTCTACTGAACTCTTCTACAGCATGCTCATCTATCCATTGTTGTACTTTGAGCCCTGATTCAGCTTCCTTAATCATCTTAAATTGTCTGATAGGGAAACCTACAAGATCTCCTAGTTCTTCTATCTGAGCTAAGTTTAACTTAACGAAATTTAATTTACGTTCATCAGCTAATTGTATTACACTACTTGTCTTACCTAAACCTGACTCACCAAGTATCTCTACTGCAACAGGATTCTTACCCTCTGCTTGTATTACTCGATTGTTTTCAATCATGTGGTTTAAGAAATCTTTCAATTCACTACTGTCTAATCTTACACTATTACTTTTCATAATTCTAATTTAATTACTGCTCCAGGGAGCTCGTTGTTATCTTTACTTTTACTACTTAATACCCACAGTATGTCACCTTTAGCATTAGTTGGAGAAGGAGCTTCACCATCTGTAAAATATATCAGGCAGCTAATAGTATTTATATGCTCATTATAATAATCAATAACAGGTTGGAAGCTAGTACCTCCTCTACCATGAATCTTATAATCTTCTCCAGGCTTATAACTACCAACGTGAGCAATTGCTGTATCACATTGTATAATAGTTACGTCATTACCTGTCTTATGTAGATGATGTATCTCGCATAGAAATTCTGTTAACTCATCTTTACTTACAGATCCTGATGTATCTATAGCTACTAATATGTGTTTCTTTTGTTTGATCTTCAGGCCAGGGTTATCCTCGTATCTCTTACTAAGCTTACGTCTACTCTTCTTAGTGTAGACCTTAACAGATTTACCAGCAAACCTTCTGATGTAACTCTTCCAATCAAACTTGGGCTCAGGTATATTTAACAGTGCGTCAAGTATATCTTGGAATTCACCTGGTATAGTACCACGAGACTTCTCTACCTGATCTGCTATTTGTTTTAATATACCACCCATTTGATCTCTCATTACCTTTTGGGTACCTTCATCAAGATCTTGTATATCTTCCCAGTCATGATTACTCAACGTTACTTCTGTCCCGTCAGGTAATGTGACCTTTGTCTCTCCATTCTCAATAGCTTCTTTGAGTTTTTGCATTATCTCATCTTTAAGCTCCTTGAGTTTATCATAATAATATTTAGTACCCATCTTCGCCTGAAGGTTAAGCTCAGGGAATGTATGAATACCTAGTGCGCCTTCTGGCAGCATCTCAGGTTTAATGTATTGATTAATCTCAATATCCATTGCCATGTTGGCTACCTTAGCATCTATCAGATGATGGTAATCTGTTAGGTGAAAGAACGCAAGATGCATTAGTTCATGCTTCAATAAACCTTTACGTTTGTCTGCAGTTTGTTCTTGCCAAAATGTAGGTGATATCTTTAGATTAAAAACAATGCCTGATCCACCTACACATGCAGTACGTACCTTATCATCAAATATTTTATTCAATGTTACAAGAAGTAGTCCATAGAAAGGTTCATCAAACATCAGCTCCTTGGTAGTACGCGCTAAAGATTCTTCATTTGTAGTCATCAGTCTTCTATTATAAAAGTTTTAATTCTAACTAAAGCTTCAGATAAAGATAATCTTGGCTCATTTTCAATTTTATGCTCACATAATTCTATATCAAAGCCTCCTTCAGATAAAGGTTCTTCCGCAATTAATATTTTACCAACTTTAGGTATATAACATTCTGCAAAAAAGAACTTATTTTCAGGTTCTTTTATACCTGTAACTCCTAGTTTTTTAAGTTCTGCCCAAAATTCTATAAATGTCATCAGTCTTCTATTTTAAGTGTTCTTTTTAAAACTTATTTTTATAAAATACTTTAATGCATCCCAAAAAGATTTAGCAATATAAATATTGTATAAGTAAATAGTTCTAGGAGCTACAATAAATCCTTTTTTTAATGCTTGTCCTTCTAGCCAATGGTTATCTTTATAAATCCAACACAACCAATACTTTTTACTTTTTAATATTACTCTACCTTGTACAGGATACTTTTTAGCATCTTCTCTTTTTACACCTCTATAGTCATAAAATGTTCTCATAATTACTTTGTTTTATAAAATTTACCTAATATGTTTGAGTTGAGATATAAAGGATTATCAAGCACATCATTGCAGAATAGATGCTTGGCCTCCTGATACGTAAGCTCTGTTGCACTATAGCATATCATTAGTATCTCGCGTTTGATCTTAATATCAGCCTTACTTGCTGCTTTAAGAATATCATTACTACTATAATACTTATGATAATCTAATTTAGATACTTGCTTGTATTTCTTTAGGCGCTTATCCTGCAGTGCTAGAGTAGCACGCTTCCCTAACTTTACCTTACGATTAGCATAGAAGTTCTTCTTACCTATATACATAACAGCTTTATCATTTATGATAGCTGTCATTTGGTAGATAAACCCTACTGCTCCTTCAGGTATCATCTCATCGGTGAACTCAGCACCTTTATATAACCAACTCATTTGTGCTTGTATCTTTTCATGTTCCAATCTGCTATAGTACTCACCATAGTGGCTAATATAGTTGTTGCTTCTTGGATAGATCTTGCTTGAAAACGCAATGTTGCTTTTATTGTATTATGTCTAAAAACATAATCATACAGTGGATTTTTCATATTGCTTGTTTTAACATGTGGTGTAACACTACTTGTACATTGCTTATACCATAATCACGTACAGAATCTGATAGATCTTTTGACATCTGTAGATGAAGATATGGAATACCATACATCTCTTGATACTTGTGCATAGCTTTTATACCAGCAACATCGTCGTCAAAAAGAGTAAATACTCTCTTGTATCTTGTCATTAGATTCTGCATGTATTCTTTAGGTATCATGGAGTTCTCACTGTCAGGTGCAATAGCGTCAATACCTTTAAATCTCATAGCTTTAAAAGATAATATATCTTTAAGTGAACTACAGATAATCAGGCAGTTAGACCCTGTCAGTTGATCTGATGCTTGAACATAATCTTTTACCTTGATAAACTTTTTACTTGTCTGTCCTGGTTGATAAATCTTACAAAGATTACCTTCATTGTCATAGTATCCATAGATACCATACCTTTCAATTGTAATAACCTCTTCTGCATCATTTAACATGCGCTGCATTGTATACCCTTGTAATGGTTTTATGTTATGAGCATCTAGTAATTTAGAGTTAATTCCAAATTGTACCCAGAAGTTAGCATCTGCAGTATTCCATGGACGGATAGTTGCTGATGTTACTTTATATCTAGGTTTAGCTACAATACCATCATTACCAATAGGTACTGACTCAATATGTCCATCTTCAAGATAGGCTGTATAGTCACTAATAATCTTTTGTATAGCTTGCCCATACGTAATATTATAGATCTCAGATACTAGAGCTGCCCCATTGCCTGACTTACCACTTGAAAAATCTTTGAACTTGTATTGTTTGTCATCATCACTGTAATATATACACATGGATGGTGTACGTTCCTGCTTGAATATTGATGCCATCTTTATGCTTTGCCCTGTTAGTTTTTCTGCAAGATTCATATAGTGCTCAAATACCCATGTGCTTGGTACATCCTCAATAAAAAATATTATCGTCTTTGATTTCAGCATAACATAAAATAAATAAGGGGGACTGTTACATCCCCCTCGTATTTAATTAGATATCAAAACCTGAATCTACATCAAATGGCATATCATCCACACTGATTTCAGGTACTTCAATTTCAGCTACATCTGATCCAGTATCAAAATTGTCAACAGCTGGAGCTTCTACCTTCTTAAAGTGTTTAGCTTCATCATATTGTACAACCTTCTTTGGATTAGTTAAAGATTTGTAAGCATTGATATACTTTGTACCATCTTTCTCATACTTAGCAAAATGTAAACCTGTTTTTAGTTTACCTTCTTTGTCAAAGTATTGTTCACCCGCGATGCATAAGTCAAGATACTTGTCCTTATATGGCATGTCATTGTTGAATGCTTCAACCCACTCTTCGATAGTATCATACTTACCTTGAGCTGCTTTAAACCAATCTATACAATCTAGCTCAATACATAGACGCATAAGGTCTTCAAGTATTGCTTTATCTCGTTCTAATTCCATTCCTTTACGTGAATCAAATCTTGTTTTGTATGCATAGGTGCTATACTTAACGTTACCTACAAGACCTTCATGCTTAGGTCCATCAGGATCTTCTGCGTTGATAGGGTATCCTTCAAATTCAGGATTTGGTTTTGTTGTCTCCATACTCATGACTAAGAATAAACCATTGTCTGCTCGCCAATGCTCATCCCATAACATGAACTTGTTAATTTTTGCTTTGTGATTACCTGGTACAATACCTTTGTAACCTCCACCCTTGCCTGCATCTCCAGAACCAGGGATCTTAATGTCAATACTTAAACCCATTGTTTAAACTGTTAATTAATCAATATATACTTTACTCCAGTGAGCTACGAACTCACCCTCTACTAACTCAGACACAACAATGTCCTGATTTCTTAAATGAAGTGGTCTTGCACCACAAGCTACGTCATCTTTAGTTTTAAACGTTAGGATATTTTGATTACCCTTACGATAAAGATATCCTATAGCATCTGACTGCGATGACACAATTCTTTTAATCTTACCTGTTAAATCAAGATCCATGGAATTAACTTCTGCTCCTGCTTTTTCAATCATTGAATCTTTAACGTGACCCAAAAGAATAACTCTTGGAGCATACGTTTTAATTTCTTCAATGACCTTTACAATTGCATCTCTTAGATAACCATAGCCTTGACCATTAGGTAGATTAAGTACTGTTCCATACTTAAACTTAGCAGATTCTGGATCCCATGATCCATCAGCTAACTTTTTTAACCAAGTACCTTTACCCATAGGTGTATTAATGTAAAGCTTTTCTGCTTCTTTAACACACATGGTTTCTAATGCAGTGATTGTATCAACTGCAATATACTCATATGGTCTACCTGCTTCAATGATTGCCTTACCTATCTCACGTATCTCTGCTACGTTAGTTGCTTTTAACTTTAAAGCATCTACATAGTCTGAACCTGACTCAAGATCTAAGATCAAACAATTAGGTATCTCAGCAATTAAGCTGGTCTTACCTACCTTTGGCTTAGAAAATATAATAAGATTCTTAGGACTCTTTGTACCTGCAGCTATCTTTGCTGTTGGAAGAACTATACCACTCATTTTGTAAGGATTTCATTCAACCACTTCTTTCTACTTACAGGCTTCTTCAATAGAATAGCTGCTAAATCTCTAATAGTCATCTGCTCAATTAGAGGATCTTCATTAGGATTAGGTATTGCATCATCAATATCAAATGCATCAAGCTTATCGTCTTCTTTGAAGTACTTGTCATCTATAAGCTCTAGCTCATCTACTGGTACAATAAATCTAAAGTTTCCTGTATCAGGATGTGGATCAGACTTCTTGTACTCTGTAGCATAGTATGGGTTAAAGGTCCACTTCCATAATCTATTTTGTGGATCTTCTGAATCATACCCTTTACTTACAAAGTGGGTATAGATATCCTTACCTTTAGCAAAATCTTGCTCAAAGAATGATACTACTTGTTCTGCTTCACCCATAGGGATATAACATATCCTAGGTATAAACAGAGCATTTGGTAAACCTAGCTTCTCAAACTTATCCTTGTGGATCATTCTGAGGTCTTCGATTTTTTGTTTGGTTGTTTTTTCTGTTACCATTTTTTACATTTTACTTTACTTACTTCTTTTAACTGTTCCCATTGTATGACGAGGTGGTGTTTCCATCTCTTCAATCTCCATTGTCTTATACTTTGCTCTGAAAAAACTCATTCTGGTATCTCCGTTTCTACACTTTATAAAATGAAACACTAATACTGAATCATCTTCAATAATAAATCTATCTGGTCCATAGTGTTTAATAAACTTCTTAGCTGGTCTATTGATACCTATTACTAGGTCTGCATGTTGTAGTAATGCATCAGCACCAAAAAGATCTGTTTCAAGTATGTAGTTACCATACTTACCATCTTCATTGCGCTCATGTGATTCTACTTGTCTACCAAGCTGACTTAAGATTATGAATATGATTGGATACTTTCGTTTAAGCTTTGTTGTTGTCTCTCCTAATAGGTAGAGGAGCTCATGTTTGTTTACACCTTTGATTAATATAGAGTGATCTAGTGTAACAACTGTATTACAATATATCTTAACTCCATTTTCTATGATTGCGTTGCTCTCTAGGTACTTCACTACATGTGCCTCAAATTCTTCTATACTTGGTGGCATCTCTATCTCATCAACAGGTAGTTTAGAAGCTTCAATAGCATACTTCTTACATGTTTCAAAGTCAGTCATAGATAATGAACCTTCCTCCTTATTACCTGCATTAGATAAATAGCGATAGGATTTCTTTGCTACACTTGCAAATTCTCTGAGTCTTGATTTTTCTGATACCATCTCAAGTGTAAATTCTAGGACCTTAATATTTTGTCCCTTGTTTAACTTAAAACCTTCACGTATGATTTGATCTTTAATAAGTGTCTTGCCTGTGCCTGGTCTTCCTCCTATGATAACCATAGAATTCCATTCTATACCATCAACACCTGCTTCATTGACCTTACTCCATGGAGTTCTGTACGTTTTAATTGTACCCTCCATTCTTCCTTTCATGTATTTTAGAGCGGATATAAATCCCTCTCTCCTTGATTTCCAAGGTAGTTCTTTTTCTTTTGACATGTCATTTGGTTATAAAGTAAAGATAAGAAATTTATGTTGATTATACAACTTTAATTGAATAATGAGTGTCTGGTTCCTCATCACCTGATAACACAATCTCACAGTAGTTAGCTAGATCTGAAGACCATGTCCTATCTTGATCTTGCTTACGTATAAAGTACTGAGATGTTCTCATGTATTTAAATCCTTGTGACTCATATTCATATACATACCTTTCAGTTGCCAACATAATTGTCTCCCAATCATAATCAAAGTTATCAAAGAACCATTTGAATGCATTCTTTAAGTTGTTGATATTAGTTCTTGCATACTTGCCAGTAGGTAACTTACCAGTAGGAAACATTTCATTATAAGTTGTAATGTTTTCCTCATAGTCATCTCCTAACTTTTTAGCAGCAGCATTCTTGGCCTCATGTACAAACAATGATTCTATCTGCTTGACAAGCTTTTTAGCTTTGTCAGTCATTATCAGCTTATCATCTTTAGTAACAATGACATATTCATTATACACCAGTGCTTGTAGTTCAAGGGCAATGTTAATCTTCTTTGTCTGTATATTGTCCTGCATACATGCTAGGAGATAATACTGATTAGGGCTTAAACCTTTACTTGAAATGATATCAAATAACTCTCTATGTTTCAACATGTTATCAATTTATTCGTATGTAATAATAGTCTGGTAATGTTCTAGTGTTATGATGCATTTCAAATTCTTTCATTGACATAACCCATCCTATATCTTCTGCTACATCTATAAACTTCTCAACAGGTACGTTATTAGGACTGAAGTTCTTCTCCTTACAGTACTCTTGAAACTTATGATCATTCTCGATCAAGTAAATCTTTATATCTTTTTCTACCATTTTATATCATAATTATATAATTGTTTAATTGTTTCTGTTGTACTCTTGAATACACCATTGCTATACCATATCCCACCTTTGTTATAGACGGCTGAAGCTGGATGATTACATGTAAAAAAATAGTTGTTTTCTGCAGAGAGATGAGATCTCCATGATTGCGCAGTCTTACCCATGAATACATATACCATTCCTGTCTCCTGATTTAGCATGTCAAACAGATATTTCATAAATGGTTCCCATAGGGTAGTGTGTGCACCTGGAGTACCAATAGTAGTAGTAAGTGCACTGTTCAACATAAGGATCCCTTGGTTAGCCCAATCTTTAAGATCATAGGTATGAAAGTGTTCTATACCCTCAGCATCTAGGCCTTTGTATATCTGACGTAAACTTGGCTGTACTTGACTAGGATACTGTGACTTACTACAACTGAATGCTATTCCATCTGCTATACCTTCTTTAGGATATGGATCTTGTCCTACTATAATAACCTTGAGTTGATCATAAGGACATTCTTCAAATGCTCTAAACAGATGCTTAATTGTTGGCGTAAACTTCTTATTAGCCAATGACTCAGTCATCAGTTGTTTAAGTATGTTGTAAAAGTCATCACTGAGTATAAACATTTTTAGTTTATCTGCCCACCCTGATGGCTTAAGTTGTTCGTACAATTTATGTTGTACCTCTTTTAATCTTTGTTCCATAAATATTGTATATTTGTTAAAATCATTTACTATGTCAACTAATAAATCTGAAGTAGAAGTTTTCCCATTAGATGCTACAGTTACTGTAGAAATATCTGGTGCCTTTTATGGTCGTTTAAATAAGCTTCTCCTTGATCATGCCATGACTAAAGATAACAAAGCTTTAGCTGAAGCATATGATCGCCTTAAAACTAATCAACCACAAGATAACTACGAGTACCACCTTCTTACTTTATCTATCCTTGTAAGAGAGATAGAACAACAAGTGAAGAAAGATGGTAAAATGGAAAAGCTTGATGAAGCTACTTTGGAAAAACTTGCCGAAGATTTAAATTCAAGTGATCCCCAATCTCAATCGCAGCCTGAATCGCAAGATTAAGCTCATCAATACTACATACTGCAAATGACTTGCAGTGTCCTTCCCAGCATAATCCTGCTTTCTCTTTTACTAATGTTTGTATCTCTTCAAAGGTATGCCCTGATTCAGTAGCTAACTCCCTGATAGATACTTTAAGTTTTGATATTTGAGCATACGTACCATTATTTACGTGTGCATCAAAGAAAACATCTACAGACTGACCTTCTTCTAGGGCCTCAATGAATATCTTATACAGGGACGTATCACTAGCATCTGTATGTATAAGCTTACCATTCTGCTTTGTCAGTTTAATATTTAATACTCCTTTCTTTTGTGTCATGTCATACTGTTTAAATTAATTTCTTCAGCTATAGCTACCTCGTCTTCTTGTAACGGCAGAAATCTAGATGCTTTAAAATATTCATATGGAAAAAAAGAATCAATCTCAGAAAGCCTATAGCCCTCTAGAGATTGTAATTGCATGCGTGCTACTTCAATAACTGTATACACCTGACCTTCTACTACTCTTTTATTAAGTGGCAGTTGGTCAGGTAATCCAGCATCATTAACACATATAACTTTAAATGGTGTCATTGCGTATAATTATTCGTTTGCGTTTAGCTTTTTGAGGAAGATCTTTGATATTGACTTTTGCATGTCTGTTATGTTCTGCACATGTTTCGCAGTCTTGTTGTTTCTTATTACCACTGAAGTATGAACCACATGTCACACATAGTTTGGAAAAATAACCTACTGAGAATGTGGATGATAGTAATTCAAATACTATCTGTCGATCTGTATTGATAATCTTTGTCTTGATCAGTGAAGCCCATTGATTGAACTTGATCTTATGTAGGCTGCCTTCTGTTGTCTTAACATACAGATGAGCAAGATACATATCATCTGACATTTCGCAGGCTGTGTTTTTCCCAACAACATAATAATGACCCTTCATAGTCATGTGTTCTACCCTTACAATGTCAACGATACTACCTCCTGTACATAAGAGAGCTTCTAACCCTGCCCATATATCTCCATCCTTTATAGGTACTGTAATCATTGTACCAACCTCTTCCATTATTTAACTATTTTCGTTACTAATCCTACGTTTTCAAATAAGTAGGCTACTTCTTCTATATCATTCTGTTCACCATGCTTGATAACATACTCACCCTTGGAGTTGATTATCATTGCACATTGTTCAGCTTGATTAGGTTCATGTTCACAGAACTTTATTATACAAGCTACTACGTATTCTATACCGTAATCCTTACTCTTATATAATATTAGCTCAGCCATATAATCTTCTCTTGATCAAAGTGTTCAAGTGCACTCTTTACCCATGTCTCATCAACAGTGTCTCTGTAACATAGGATGTGCACACCTGCTGTATCTTCAGGATTAAGACGAAGTAATCGTCCTAACTTCTGCGATGCCTTTCTGTTGTTAGCATAGGCATGCATAATGATACCTGATTTAAGATTAGGAATGTTAACTCCTTCACTTAGTTGTTCAACTGCAGATAATAGTTCTATCTCTCCTGATTTAAACTTCTCTAGGTTATCAGCAGATTTAGGATTATTACTATGGTAGCTATGTGGTGCTAGTCTATCAGCTTGATCTTGGGTATTGGCAAATAAAATTGTTTTTGTTTTACGTCTACCAAGAAGTTCTAGAACATGCTTTTCTTTACTAGGATAACCCATCATTGCTTTCATACGTAAGATCCTTAGCATCTGAATGTTCTTACCTGCAGATGCACCTTGTAGCTGCCCTGTCCAGTAATCATAGTTCTGTTGCTCTGATACATACCACGTAGATCCATTCTTACCTTTAATAGCTACTACTTTATCCTCACTAAGATCTAGCATATGCACATAGATTCTGTAATCATTTAGTATGTTATCTCCAATAGCCTCATCTGTATTATACTCGTAGACTTTTGGACAGAACTTATTACACATCTCACCCTTCTCTCCTGATTTATACCTAGGGTAGGTACCAGTAAGACCTATGATTGTGCAACCTTGGTTCTGTGCAGCCTTGAGATAGATCTCATGATTATATTTTAAACTGTGACACTCATCTAGGTATACTGCTTCATAATCAAACCCTTGTTTTTCTAACGATAGGTATGTTGTAAAGTCAATAAGATCTAATAGGTGTGCCATCTTATGCTTCGTAGCATCTGTTTTCCAACTGTCAAATATAGATACTTTTGGTGCTACTACCAGAAATCTCTTAGATTTATCCATGAACTTACTAAGCTCATTCATATGTTTTAAACCTAACAGTGTTTTACCAACACCCATAGATATTTCAACACCTGCGTTGTGTAGCGGAAGTATTACTTTAAGTGCTTCTTTTTGTATTTTTGTTTTTGTACTACTCATTGTACTTCACTAAATTTAATTAATATATTAGACCTTACTGCCTGGTATTTATCTAATGCACCATTATGGTTGGTCTTAAAAGATATATCAAGACTTTTCTTAGCAGCTATAATAGTACTGTGGTTCATACTTAAGAACCTACCTATCTCACTAAAAGAATAACCTAATTCTAAAGCAATGTAGCAGAATATCTGACGCATAACAACCACCTCGTGTATTCTACTTGGTGTATTGATACCACGTTCTATATTTACTTTACCATAACTACACTGAACTATCTTGGAAGGATGCAATGTAAATAACATTCTATCTGTTTCGTCTAAGACATCGCTTAAACTAACAGATGGAATGTTTAAATGCTTTGAGTTTCTTATGTAGATCATTAGACCAAACCCATACTTCTTTTCAAATTCATTCTTGAATTCTTCAATTGATTTCTGTGCTTCTAACCACACTTTTGAGACCTGAGCCATTTTTCTATAAGATTGATGAATACATTTAATTCTGCCATATCGTGGATATACATGTCGTCTATATCATCTATACTTACATTCCAGTTGTTATCTACAGCTTCATCGTTTGCACAAGATATGATACTTAGGTCATTACTAAACGTGTATGTATAGTAATGATAATTTGTTTCATCTCCACTTTCTATGCTGAGAACATCCATCCTGATGAATCCCCTCTCTATTAATTCTTGTTCTGTCATATTTAAAAATCATCGTAAACATCATCAACATCCTTTAACATATAAATAATAATTAAAACAATTACTACTGATACTATAAGTCCTTCTAGCATTTTCTTTTTGACTTAGGAGAACAACCTAAATAAATTGTTGTTCTGAATCTTTGCTTGAGTGATTCATTTTTTATCTTATATGTTTCTATGGTTTCGTTAATGATGGAGTCCATAAGTTCTTCATCTATCTCGTGATCCCTGAAGGGTATTTCTTTTTTACCATCGCTGTTTACTACAGCCTCCTGCATGAGCTTATCAAAGTTAGCAGGAGGCGTTGAATGTGCAAACAATTGTCTATAACAATGTAGTATTGGTTCTGAATAATCTTTCATGATTACTTTCTTAATGTTTTAATTAACCTAATGCTATCCGTCTTTTCTAGTTTTAGATTTGATTACAAGATGTTTGTCTACCTGCTTATCTAATATCTGTGTCACTCTGTCTATATACATTACCTCTACTTCGTTCTTTGCCAGCATACTTAAAGCTAATTCTTCAAATTCATTTTCAGGAATATGTACAAGCTTCATAGTACCGTTCATTATTATTTCTACTTTCATATTTCTAATTTAAGTTTTTCTAAAATTGAATCAATCTGCTTTTCTGTTAAATAAAAATATGAGCTACTCATATACACCATTACAGCTCCTAGTGATTTCTGTAAGCTAATAGCTTTCTTATCCATGTCAATTGAGAATTCTTTATCGTCTACTATAACTGTTTTACATAACTCAAAGAACTGCTTAGTTGTTTCTAAGTCACCCGTAGTTATGTATTGGATATCTGTAATACTTGGGTACTTAGCATTCTTGTAATAGATAACATAGCTGAATTCATTATCAAAAGAGAACCTCATTAGCTTAGGTAAACTTATTAGCTTACTCTGCTGCCAAATGATTGTATCTTTTGGTGTTTCTTTTACTACTATCTGTGAGTATCCATTGAAACTCAATACTGTTAATGCAATTAAAATTAAATTTTTCATTTTGTTTTAGTTTAAATCTGTTTCAAATAATTTATCTACAGCTACTCTAGCCATATACGATGAACACTTAAATTTGTTTCTTAGATAAGCTGTGATAGTTTTTTTAGATATCATCCTGTAATCCTTATTCTTTTCTTTAACATGATCAATCATCATTTCTATCTTTATGCTCATTTTTATATCCTTTATTGTTTAAATAATAATCACACTTACCCTCCTTATCAGGTTCAAACATACCATAACTCTGTATGTGCTCATTAGGGATAGCTGTGAATCGGTAACACTTTTCTTTTAGAGGACACTCCTCATTCATACACATTGAAACATCTGGCATCTTACTTTAATTTAAATACATTTATTTGTATTTCATCCATTCCCCATTCATTAAAGCCTTCGATAAATCCTTTTATAATAACATCTTGTAATCCACTTGGTAAATCACCAAATAGTGTAAGTAAATCATCTGCAGCATTATACCCAATATTATAACCACTTTGTTCTATTTCTTCTTCCATCTCATTCTGATTTATTTTTCCACTCTTTCCAAGTGTCAAAGTCCTTTAACAATTCTATTTCTCTTTTCCATTGAGCTTTCAAACTCATTCCTACACCAAACATGATAATCATGCCTGCTAATAATCCTAATCCAAAATCCATACTTATTCTTTTTTAGATTCTACAATTTCAATTAATTTTTTAAGACATTCAAGTTCTGCTTCTTCGTAAGTATAAAAATCTTCATCATATAATTTACCTAAAGATTCTCCAGGTTTAGTTATATGCCACTGCCAAGATTCTTGACTAATAGATGTAATAGTAGAATGTAATTGATACTTCTCTCTAAACCATCTAAATGCTTGTGAGAAGGTTGGTGCTAAACATTCACCAGCATCTTTATATAATGAACTACTACCTGATGTTTTAACCATCATTAGCCCATGTATTTTAGAGTGGAATCCAAAGCAAGGTTCATCAAATCCTAATTCTTTTAAAGCTAATGCTTCCGTATAAGGAATAAATTCTTTTTCCATACTACTTAATTTTATCTAGTGGATAACTGTTTAGGATTGAACTTTTATCAATATATTCTTCAAACCAATGTTCTTGTAGCACCTCACATACTTCATCAGTCAATTTTATTTTTTCACTAGCATTTTTTAATGCAGCTTCTACATGAAGTTTAGCAAATTCAATCATTGCAGTCTCTATACTACCTAAACAAATTGAATCAGTGTCTAGGTGTAAATGATAATAATCTGTTTCAATTAGTTCTTTAGCTGTTGGTATTATTTTATTTTCCATACTATTTCTTTTTAAATTGTTTCTAATGAATGACCATTACCTTTTATAATGTGCCAACAAGTTGTGTACTTTATTCCAAACTCTTTGTGTAAGTCTTTTATCTTGCTTCCGCTTTTATATTTGTTTT
>Ga0209668_10000011_pt1 | contig 94795 bp, 85 predicted proteins | sample FrelakmetPLP11PL_FD_187150 | JGI IMG/M metagenome (GOLD analysis project Ga0209668, IMG submission 187150) | Freshwater lake sediment microbial communities from the University of Notre Dame, USA, for methane emissions studies - PLP11 PL (SPAdes)... | ecosystem: Environmental > Aquatic >...
CCCAGCCAATAACAACGGACGCGTAGAGTACGGCACTAAGTACAAATCCGCCGTGGTAGCAACAGTGCCATCTGCATTATACAACGTCACACGTACTGTTTCTGTCGTATCTGTAGGATTAAACACAGGAATTGAAGCAGTTAAGGCATATTCCAGTGAGTTCTTGAGCCCTGTAACATACAGTTCTGTCGTTAGGTCTGCAGTATCACACGGAATACCGGAAGTTGCACGACCAAAGTCACTATCGGCCCCAACATCTTGTATACCTCCAACAATTGTCTTGCCTGTTTCCGTAGAAACAATAGCAGAACCATAGAATCCATCTCCAGGACCTGTTATCCACCCTATTTGATTGCCATACGCCGGTATTGTAAAAATAGCACTCGGAGAAGCACCTGCTTCTCTACCAGAGAACCCATTGTAGTAGTTCATTGTTGTCGTTACATCAGGCCCTGCCAATGGCCCTGTAGTGTCAGAGTACCCATACCCTGTCTGATCTGAACCCCACACTTTCTTAGACATGCTAACAAAACACAGTTTTTGGTCATTAAATGGACTACCAAACACATTTGATCGTCCTCTCGCTTGATAACCATTACTACCACCAACACCATCCGTCCACAGCTCTTCGCTAACCACAGCGATAGTTCCGCTCGATGCCGCAAGCCCAATCTGGCCACGCCATGGGTTATCTATAGAGTTAATTTCTTCACCACCGTTAATCTGAAGAGGATCAATCGGTTCAGTTATTTTAGAGTTCACATCTATTGTTTGCATCCCATGAGCAGCAATGCTCAGCACCCCACCCCAACTGGCATTACAATCAAAAGTAGTTTCATCGTTCCATCCACCACACAAGCTATAGTTTACTGTAATCGCCGACGCTCCAGGATTATATACTGTTACAAAAGTCTGATCCACGCCCCACCCTTGATTTGTTATCGGTGTCAAGTTAGCAAACGCACCAGCTGAAGTACTAGGCATACCTTCCATACCCCATACACGTGTTTCCCCATTAGTACCACGATAAAACTTTTCGTAAACTACATAGATTTTGCTCCCTCCAGTTGTTGCTACTGTTGCAGAGCCATCAAAGCCTGTGGTACCGAAAACATCCGAACTATCTGTCGAGACCAGCCTTGTTCCATTTGCAGGGATTGAGACAGACTCTGTTCCACTAACTCCACCACCTGTCGAATAAAACGTTATTGTTGCAGTAGCGGAGGAACCAGTTGGATTGTAAATAAAGATATCAGTTGAGGAAGTTTTTGGGCGAGTAATGCTGTCAACGCCGATGCCACGAAATTGATTGCTGACGCTCGGAAGATAATAAGTGCTCGCCATCTTGCCTAACGGAAGGGTGTTGTACCCTGAGCCATCAAGTATAGAAGTTATATTATCTGGCTCAAGAATGTCATAACTTGAGTTGAAAGATACATTTATAGGAGATGTCGCACCTGCAGGAATGGTATAAGTCGTTGAAAGTTCATCAGCAGGGTTAAACGTTCCGTTAGTACTTCCATCATCCCAGGCGTAGTCGTAGTTCGTTGCAACTAATTCCTCTGCAGGAGTTACCGTTGCTTCGAAATCAACTGTATCGCCAGCACTCTGTCCTGCGACAGCAACCGGCTCTATAGCACATTCTGCTGAACAATCTGTTGAACCACTGATTATTCCCGTAGCAAATAAACCTTTTGACATACACTCTCCTGTGGCATCACTCCTAACACCATCGGCTTTCAGATCAATAAAATATTCATCAAACTGTATTTTTCCACAAGAAGAATCATACCCTGTGTCTGCAACTGGTATAGTCACTGTCTGAGTCGCGCCTGCCGCAATTGTCACGTCTTTCCATTCTTCAGATTTATCTCCGTACAAGAGCCGTCCGGTGCATATCTTCTCACAAGGCGTAGTTGTGCACTTATCAGTACAATGGAAAACCAGCGGTTGTATTTTCGCAGTTACTATAGCTGCAGAAGGATTAGTAAGCGTATACGAAAGCGAAAATTTGCCATCTGTCTGGTACTGTGAGTTTACACTTCCTACAGTAATATAGTCGCAAAAACCACCAGCCGCTTGCGCTGCTTCTTCACGCACCTTTTTCTGGTTTAGTAAAACAGCAGTATATACAGCTACACCTCCAAGCACGAGTGTAATAAAAATTACAGCTATCAATACGATTGTGCTTTTTCTAAGTTTCATGGCAGAGTATTCTATTTATAAATACAAGGTACACGTATTAACCGCTTGTGTCAACACAAGCTATTATCAAAATAGCACAGTCTAACTGTGAGTGCAAGAGAAAGATAGCAATCAAGTATCGCAATTGCTTGTATGGCAATAAGGACCTATCGACCTATTGCCTCTGGAGCGAAAAATACAAACTTGACTATCAATGCAACTATCGCTACCACAACCCCAGCAATAATAATTAGCAGTAATTTCCTGCTATTTTTCTGGCTTTCCATCTTATTTTGTTGTACCACAACAGAAAGCTGAAAGCAACTCTAGAAACCTTTAACTACCCTGACTTTCTCTATGAAAAAGGTTGCCTTTTTGTTCCAGATGTAAATATCATCCCAGAACCCTGGAAAGAACTTATGTTTCCCTTTCAGTAGTTGGCCTTTCGTACCCCAAAAGTTGCGCACCCCTTCCTCTTTTGGTTCAGCACAAACTACGCCTTTTGGATTCTTGCATTCAACAACCCACAAGTACCCGTCTCTTAGAAACTCATTCTTTTCGTTATAGTCAATGTAATGAAGGATTTGTTTAAGGCAAAGCTTCCCTGAAAGATTAGTCTCTTCCTTAAGCTCCCTTGCCGCCGCCTGGAATATCGTCTCCCGTTCTCTTACCTTCCCACTGTGAAATCCGACAAAACCCCTAAACGGCTCCTTGGTTCTTTCATGTACCAATACCTCAATTTTGCTTCCGCGTTTTCGCCAACAGCACAACAGAACGCTTCGCTTCCCTTGCGTTAGTATCTTGGAAAGATCTGTTTCTAGTTGCTCAACAAATCGTTTACCACTGGTTGTCAAAGCGTAACACTTCTTTCTCCCTTTGCCATATGCTTCTAATAAAGCACTTTTTACCAAGGCTTGAAGATGATAGTTAAACTGGTCAGTCGGTACGTCCCTTGGTCGAAGCGTCCCAAAGGCAGAATCTTGATAAAACGTCAGCATTTTCATTATATGCATTTGAACAGGGTGTAGATTCTTGATTTCCATTGCATGGAATTCTAATATATTTAGATGAGCTTATCGCGTTGGGAGCTGCGATATCAAGTGAAATCGATTTCGGTAACTTCTAGCCTAGCACGCTGTTTCTGCTTTTTCACCTTTCCGCTGCTGCCGCGATGCCGCTAGGCTTGCCGCAAGGTCAAACCTTGTGTCCTGAAATTAACTACGCCAATATGACTGGAAATAAAAGGTTCCCCTCGAATTCGAGTTTCTACCAGGATTATCAACGCTAATTTAGATGTTTTCCACCGACTACCATTCACTATAAACAGAACATCATTCAAATTACTGCTAACCACAGAGTATATTCTATTTGGCACGTTTGCACATCGTGTTATCGCCAACTTGAGATTTCACGGAAAAACCGACGCAATCTCGGATTCGAGGGGAACCTTTCAAAACCACCGCTTCTACCGAATCAGAAAGCTGTGCGCAAGGTTCAACCTTGCGACGCTTCGCGGATGACCGAGCAGGTCCATCGAGGCATCTAGCGGCGGCGAGACTCGCGAGCCGATAATAGCTATTCGCAAAACCATAAACAGATCACCATGTTTCCAACCAAGCGAGTCCGCCGCCGCCCGAACTCTAGTCTCCCAGTCCTCATGGTCTTTCCACGGCGTGGAAAAAGTTTCAGCTAACGCTCGAAGCCCAGACGCCAAATCCGCCTTTGTAGGCGCTGACTTAATGTCTTTAAACGCACCTGCCTGACTAGCAGGCAGGTCCGCCGTATAATCCAGCTTTTCCACAAACAAAAACTTCACCATTTCAGGCACCTCAGAGAAGATACCAACACGTTCCTTAATAAGTGGAACAACCTTTTCAAAGAGCTCCGATTGCTTTTCAATCCCGGCAAACACAGCCCCGTATTTCTCTTTGATATCGCCTGGACAGTCAGTTTCAACCCAGTCGATAAACCGTTTCGCATACTGCTGATTGCTAAGCTTCATTAAATACTGCTTGTTAAACCACAACAACTTATCACGGTTAAAGACCTGGTTTGACTTGTTCAAGCCTTCAATTGAGAACACTTCAACAAACTCCTCGAGTGTAAAAAATTCCCGATCATCCTTTGGCGCCCAACCCAGCAGCATAATGAAGTTTAGTATCGCTTCTGGAAGATAACCTTCAGCCAAGTGCTGCTCGCATGACACATTCCCTTTCCTCTTTGACAGTTTGCCGCCAGTCGGATCCAGGATATCGGTAAAATGCCCAATTTCAGGCGCCTTATACCCTAGATATTTGAACAGCAGTAAATGAATCGGTGTGCTCGGTAACCACTCTGCGGCACGAAGTATTGGTGATACCTTCATTATGGTATCGTCAACTACAACCGCCAGGTGATACGTAGGATAACCATCGGTTTTAAGAAGCATCGCCTCGTCAACAAACTTGAGATCCCATGAAATATCCTTATCTATAACAACATCGTGGTATGAGATCTGCCCTGCATCTGGAACCTTCAAGCGTATTGCGAACTTACCACCTGCTTTCTTTTCTTTAGCCTCTATTTCCGAGACCGATAAGTTACGGCACGGATCACGCATAAAAGCTTTCTTATCCCCATGCTCTTCACTTATTTCTTCTTTTGTCTTTGGCTTGCAGAAACACTTATATGCATATCCTTTCTTTAGCAGTTCGTCTGCGTGTTGTTTGTAGATTCCAGTACCCACACGCTCCGACTGGATATACGGCGCGTATGGACCATCTACCAAAGGCCCCTCATCCCAATCTAAACCAAAACGCTTCAGTATCTGTAGGATACCCTCTGTCGCACCTCGTACATGTCGCTTCCTATCAGTATCTTCAATACGAAGGATAAACTGTCCCTTGTTCGCCTTTGCAAGAGCATATTCGTACAAAGCAGTCCTAAGCCCGCCAACGTGCAGAAACCCAGTTGGGCTTGGCGCAAAACGTGTTCGTATCATGTTGCACAATAGTACCAATTTCCGAGCGTGATTGGTATACTGAGAAAATGAAACTGCTCTTCGTCGGAGATACCATGTTCGAGCGCAAACTCAAAGCGATGGTCGAGGATGGGCAAGATCCCCTGCAAAATGTGGCAGAAAAGCTGTCGGAGTTCGATTTGGTGATTGCGAACTTCGAGACCGCACTGTTTTTCGAAGAGGCCAACGACCCTCTTCCGCATAAACTTTTCCGCTTAAGTTCTCCTGTTGAAGGTTTGGACGTCTTATTGTCCGCGAATATTAAGACCGTTAACCTCGCGAATAACCACACTATGGATTATGGGCCAAGGGCGCTTCTCAAAGAGCTTAAGTTACTCGACAAAAAAGGCATAAAGCACTTTGGAGCCGGAAAAAATCTCGATGATGCGTTCGCGCCGCTAATAATCGATACAGAAGACGGTCGTATCGCGCTTCTAGGCTTTAATAGGGTTGAAACCCATCGTACTAAAGCTGATCCCAAAACTGCTGGCCAAGCGTTTTTTAAAGAACCAGAAAGGATGGAAGAAGCGATCAGGCTGGCACGTGAGAGTGCGGATGTCGTTATCGTGTGTCCACACTGGGGCAAGGAGTACAGCTTTACGCCAAGTGAAAAGCAGGTTTACTTTGGCATGAAGTTTATCGAGTGGGGTGCAGATCTTGTAGTCGGAAACCACCCGCATGTTTTCCAGGGGAATATCGAGTACAAAGGCAAGCCGATCTACTATTCGCTCGGAAACTTCTGTTTCTCCAGCAACTTCGCGCGTCCTGGCACACTCGAAGGACAGACCTTGGAGGTCACCATCGATGGCAAAGCTGTCAGCGCACTTAAACTTCACAAGGTCTGGCTCGAAGAAAGCGGTATACCTCACATGGACTAGTTTTTTCAATTGAATCTGAGAAGAAGACCTGGCGTTAATCTTCCACGATTTGCTCGTGACCGAACCTGTTTCCGCGCTGACGCCAAACAACTAAAATCAGAGAACCTCCTGTCACAGGCTCTTCTTCGGCCGAACACTCTTCTACTACAAGACTACAAGAACTCGGAAAACTGATTACACCATTGTCGGCCGATTGAAGCATCGTAGAAGATAGCTTCGGGCACACGCCATTGATTTTTCCAGAAATTTCTGCGTTCGGACAAGTTTATCGCGACAGCATAAGAAGAATCACTGCATTTGATTTTAATCTTTCCTTAATCTGCGTTTGATATACTCCAGCCAAATGCCAAGGGAAAAACTCATTACAAAAGGCGTTGAGGTGCTAAACAGCGCTGAACTCCTCGCAATCGTGTTCAGCACAGGTACAAGAAACGAGAACGTCATCGAGCTTTGCTCTCGGTTAGTAAAAGATTATAGCGATTCAGCCATCTTTACATTCAAACGGCCAAAGACGCTCGTCAAAGAGTTTGGACTGCCAATCGTAAAAGCATGCCAGATCGTAGCGGTTGCAGAGATAGGCAGGCGACTGTTTTTGCCAAATTCACGTGGCGCGCCGCGACTGCGGCGCGCCACGGAAGTTTTCGAACATCTTTCTACACTTCGCAGCCTTCCCAAAGAACAAGCCATATGCCTTTACCTCAATACCCGAAATCGGCTAATCTACCAGGAAATCATTAGCATCGGAAACCTATCAGAAACATATATTCACCCACGAGAAGTATTTGCACCTGCAATTGAACTTCGGACAAGCCGAATTATTTTCGCACACAATCACCCATCCGGTGATCCCACGCCAAGTAAAAATGACGACCAAATTACATCACGGCTCCTAAAAGCAGGAAAACTACTTGGAGTTCCCCTGGTTGACCATATCATTGTTTCGCCCACCACTTTTTTCAGCTACACCGAGAGCAACCGTTTGACAAGCTTGCTATAATTACATTACCAGATATGGTAAATGCACATTCTATATGACCCAATAGCGAAAAAAGAACTCAGTTACTTCGACAATAAAGTACAAAGAAAGTTTAGAGTACCGTTAGCCGAACTTCGTTCAAACAACAAGCTAAGTTCAAAACAGTTCAAGAAGTTAGCAGGCTACCATGCTCTATATGAGCTTCGAGTAAAACATGATAGAGCAACATATAGAAGTATCTGCGGACACGCGAAACAATACCTGTTGGTTGTTCTTTTCTTTCAAAAGAAAGGTGAGAAGCCGCCATCTCGATATATTAATAATGCAATAAACAGACTTCGATCGTTTAAGCTAATTGACTATAAATGAAAACTGAAATAGACATAATAAAAGAAATCAATAAACTTAGTGAGAAAGAGTTCCTAAGAAGAGCACGTAAGTTAGGTTACGTTACAGATAGAGAACTTGCAAAAGAGCTGTATCCTGACAAAAAGGTTAGGGATAGGGAAAACCGAATCGTTCGAAAACTTGCAGCCAGATATGCCGAGGAGTATAAACACGAGATGGCGGTAAAACTTCGCAAAGCAAGAAAAAAGGCTAAGATGACACAAAAAGACTTAGCAGAAAAGGTTGGCACCTCAGTTCCAGCAATTTCACGAATGGAAAACGGCCATCAAAACATGACTGTTGAGAGAATTTTTATGCTTTTGACCGCAATTGGCCAGCCTTATAAAGTGACACTCGAAGTTAAAGCTGATCAGACCCGACTACAGAAGCTAGCCGTTTAATCCCCTCAGCAAGTCGCTCGCACTTAGGCAACATACTGATAACAATGTTTACGCCTGTACCTGCCGCTTTCTCAACATCATAAAAGTAGCCCGGGTGTACACTCACGTGTTGCTTTTCTATTAAGCTAAGAACAAACGCCTCCTCTGGAACCTTAACCACGGGCAAACTGATCCACATGTGTATCCCTCCCTGCGGTACGACGAATTCAAACACGGTTTTGCCAGCCAGCACGTTAGCCTTGTTTAGTTGATCTACTACTAGATCACGGTTCTGCTTCATGCGTTCAACCATCTCTTGGGTAAACTGGCTACCTTCCCGAAACAGCGCCGGCAAAATCGATTGCGACAAGTAGTTCGCGTTCAAAAACACATCGTTTGCAGTTTCAAGCTTATCAACAACTTTCGCAATCGATATTTCACTCTCTGAGCTTTTCATCCCATTGCCCCCCATTCCGCCACTAACGCCTATCCATGCCAGCTTCAGATCCGGCAGCGCAAACATTTTCGATATCCCGTTCAAAGTGAACACAATCGGGCCATCCGCTAAACTAGTAGCGATGTTTGCAATTCTCGGAAGTGCTTGTCCGCTATATACAAACTCACTGAAGACCTCGTCTGAAATGACCATCGTCCCATTTTCTTTCGCCGCCTTCGCGACAGCCAACAACTCCTCCTCAGGAAAAACAGCGCCTGTTGGGTTATTCGGAGAAATCACCACAATAAACTTCCTTCGGTCACTCAAGCCCTTCTGCAAAGACTCGAAGTCAATTCTCCACCACAAAGCACCTTTCTCCTCAAATTGCACCAAATCGTAGTAATTCACCTTCAAGTGGTTAAATCCCGCTAAGTATTCAAAAAGCGGATAACCAGGTCGTGGCAAAAGCACCTCATCGCCAGGCTGGGTAAACGTATTAAAGATAAGGTTATAGCTTTCCGATGTCGACGCCGTAACCACAATATGCTCCGCACCAATCTTGGTTTGATTTTTCGAGTAATACTCCGAGATCGCGGCTCGAGCCACAAGCAAACCTTTCGGATCCGGCTGATAACTTCTTGTCTTGAAATACTTAATGCTTTCGCGCTCTAAGATACTCGCGGGGAACGCAAAGCTGTTTGCCGTAAAGTTGGTATCAATCAGGTCGATAAAATCCTGCTCTTTGCCATATTTTGATAACGCTGCTGCAATAGAATTTAGCATGCGGAGGAGGTGGGATTCGAACCCACGATACCCTTGCGGGTATAACGGTTTTCAAGACCGTCCCATTCAACCACTCTGGCACCCCTCCAAAACCATATTCCAAACCTATTCTTCAGGCTTCAGACTTAATATCTGTACGCATAACAATTATAACTGAAATGACAACTTCGAAGCAATCGTAGCAATAGAACTCGTCCTTTGTTAGTTCATCTAGAAATAAGTTTCCTCGCTAGAAGAGAAACACACTGAATATCTATACCAGCAATGATTAATGCTGAAAGCGAAGCACCAGTTTGTGGCAACTGATCCCTATATATGACAAAGCTATCTTTTGCCTCATTGCCTTTTTCAGTGGTATTTTGGTTGTCATCAGTGGCACGTACATATATTGTGTGACTACCAATATCAAGCACACTATTAATATCACAGGTAAACTTCTCAGACGCACTATCGAAAAAACCGTCATTGGCAGCACAGGGAAACCATGTGCCATCTGTACTGTCTACTTGAAACTGAACAGCAGTAACAATCCCATACGTGTCCTCAGCTAAACCCGCTAACACACGCGGAGTGTCCTGTATTGGATCTGGCAAGATAGCTTGTAGTGATATATCCGGTGGAAGAATGTCATCAAAGTATGTAGCAATGTAAGCATCATACGCCCCGACAGCAGAGCGCAAGTCAGCGCCACCAGTACCATCAAAATTTGCATTTGTACCTTGAAACTCCCCACCTACATAAAGATTCCCGGTAGCGTCCATACTCAATATTCGACCATAATCGATCGAACCACCTCCAAATGATACTCCCCAAGCATACGAACTATCTGTTCTGTATTTCACAACGTATGGATCGATCAACCCTTGCGCTGTATGCAAGTCTGTTCCACCAGAATTATCGAAATTTGTATCAGTACCAGAAAAATATCCCGTCATATAGAGTGCAGAGCCAACAGCAGAAACGTCACTCACCTTATCTGCGCTTGCTCCACCAAAATGGCGCGTCCAGCCATAAGTACCATCACTTAAGAATTTTGAAATATATGAATCAGTACTTCCAATAGCGGAATGCAGGCTCGTCTCCCCGCCAGGGTTAAAATCGATGTCGGTTCCAGAAAAATCACCAACAACATATACTGCTCCCTCGTTATCAATAGTTACACTCTGCCCTGAGTCAGAGCCAGTACCACCAAAAGCATATGTCCTTACATAAGAGCCATCTGTTTTGTAACAAGTTACAAAAACATCTGTTTGTCCATTTGACGAATATATAGCCGCACTATCGGCACCGTTAAAACTTACATTTGAACCAGAAAACGTACCGGTCATGCAAAGAGTGTCATCTTTGCCAAACGCAATTGAATAACCTGCGTCAGTACCAGTACCACCTATTGTACGTGTCCAGCCATACGAACCATTTGCGTTGTATTTTGTAATAAAGATATCCATATCTCCGTTCGAAACATGACTATCTGTTCCGCCAGAAGCATCAAAGTTAACAGTATTTTGAAAATATCCCGTGATATATATGTTATCAGCATCGTCCAACACAACCTTAAACCCTTTATCATTACCAGTGCTTCCAAACGTTCGTGACCACCCATAGCTTCCATCTGAATAGTATTTCGTAATTAGGATATCATAACTACCTTCTGAAGAATGCAAATCGGCGCCACCAGCATCATTAAAATTTACATCTATTCCTTTATAATCGCCTACTACAATAACGTCACCGTGGCTGTCAACCGCAATACCTTGCCCATCGTTCCACGTTCCTCCACCAAAATGTCGTACCCAACCGTAAGTGTCGTCCACATTATACTTTAGTATGAATAAATCATACGCACTTCCAGAGGTGTGGCTGTCTATTCCGCCAAAATCATCAAAATCAATAGTGCCAGCAAAGTAGCCAACAGAATACAGATTTCCTGTCGTATCTGTAGCCATTCCAATTACTTCATCGAAATCCGCAGAACCAATAGTATGCACCCCTTCATAGCTTAACGCGTACGCCATATTCACGCTGAGCGCACTAGCCGCCAAGAACATAAACACTAAAACAATAAGCTTAAATATGCTAATTTTCATTGTTGCCTTCATTTACGTAAACCAGAGTACCAGCTACGATATAGCCTGTCAATACCCCTAGTATACGTACCAGTCGCTAGCGTCCACACCATATACGATATCACCAATCGTTACTTCAACCTCAATTGGGGTGTGATCTAAACACGAAACATCCATTCCACATTCAACAAACTCAGAATAATATGCCTTATAACCTGAGTACCCTCCAGTAGATGTTTGTGCGTAGACATAGTAATCACCTTCCGGAAGTTCCATTGTATACTCTGCCAAACCACTATAAGCACCTATTTCGTAGCCAACACAATCGTATAGAGCGCCACTCACAGGATCCTCCGCACAAACTTCTAAATCGTCTGGATAGAACTCGCTCGGAAACATTAAAGTGCCTGTAATTGTCCCAGTATCTGGCGCAACAACTTCAGCCTCACACTCACTTCGATCAATTTTACCATCCTCGTCCTCATCATTCTCTATATGCCATACCCCTTCTTCACCATCCAAGGTAGTACACGCAGAACCATCTTCGTCGTGATCATCCGTGTTGTCGGTATCATCAGCACTATCGTCATTGTTAGAATCATTATTTTCCGTGTCAGAGTTCGTGTCATTTGTAATTGTGGCTAAATCGATACCTACTCCTTCTGCCCAATTGGTTAGCTGCGCACGTGCTACAAACCACGCTACAACTGATCCACCACAACAAATCACAACTATACCAAGAATCACCAAAATCACGATTAGAAGCGTATTACTTCCGGATTTCGTAGCTACAGGCGCAACGGAGACAGTTGGAGAAACTAACGGGGTAACAGGGGGTAACGAAGCTGGAACTACCGCAGGAACTGGCGCTGGATTCGTTTGTTCTGACATGATAAACTAGTTGAAATAAGTCTACATTAAATATAGCTCAGGAAACAAGTGAAATCAAACTTTTTACACGAACAAAGTCTACCCACATCTTTTTTCTCGAAAACATCAAAGCATCTTCAAAAACTTAATTGTAATCTTTTGGGAATCGAGACAAGTTGTGACGAATCATCAATCGCTATAGTGCGAAACGGCGTTGAGCCAATAGCAGAAGCTACTGCTTCACAAATCAAACTAATGGCACCATATGGTGGAGTTGTACCTGAGCTCTCGGCCAGAAAACACCTCGAGGCCTTACCGATCCTCTTTGAGGAGTGCAGGAAGCAAGCTGGGGATATCTTTAAAGACCTTGATGCTGTCGCGGTAACTGTCGACCCCGGGCTACCGCCCGCGCTCGCCACTGGAAGAGCATTCGCAGAAGGGGTTGCTTTAGGCCTTGGATTGCCACTTATTGAAGTAAACCATCTGGATGCACACCTTTGCTCAGTTTTACTTGAGGATAAAACACCTGAAAACGCACCCAATAATTACCAAGCTAAGGTAACTTTTCCGCACGTTGCACTTTTAGTTTCTGGCGGACATACGAACCTTTTCCTAGTCAAGTCACCAATAGAACACGAACCACTTGGCAAAACTCGTGATGATGCTGCCGGTGAGGCGTTTGATAAAGTAGCGCGGATACTTGGCCTTCCTTACCCTGGCGGGCCTGAGATCTCAAAGTATGCTGAAAAATCACTCAAAACTCCTCAAAAAACCTGGAAAGTTAAAGAAAAACCGTTTACTTTGCCACTGCCAGATGAACCGTTCGATTTTAGCTTTAGCGGTATCAAAACTGCCGTACGTAAATTAATCGTTGAACTAACTGAAAGCATCAAACATGAGCAATCGCTTGAAAAGTCAAAAAAAGGCGGCACCAAAGTGCCAAAAGACATAGACGTGGAAAAGCTCGGACGCACCTTGCCAACCAGTTTACGCGGGGAAATCGCGTACTACTTCCAGGAGACCGTCACAGACAGCTTGGTAACCAAGGCGCTTAACGCCGAAAAACACTATCAAACAGGCCTAATCACGTTAACCGGCGGCGTAGCCGCCAACAGGCGACTGAGAGAAAAACTATCGTCCGCTTGCGCATCCGCAGGAATCAAGATAAAATACCCAGGCTTTAACCGCTGTACCGACAACGCAACCATGGTCGCCAGCGCAGGATACTACATATACACACATAGCCTTGATTAAAAGCACATATTTATCGTATAATATATCCGCAAGGCGTATTAGAAGTATGTATTTATCTAACCAAAGACCAAACCATGAAAATCCACTTCACAGCTTCTACGCAAAATATCCTAAAAGATATCGTACTATTCAGAGCAATACGCGAGGCTGTAATCAGCAACGGTAATGAACTTGTCAGAGACTGGATCGAAGATGCGTATAAAAGTGCAAAAAAAGGTAAATTCCTTTCCGATAGGGCATGGAGAACCATCTACCAAGAAACCTCCAAGGCTGTACTAGCATCTGATGCCGTAATAATTGAAGCTTCTATTCCCAGCTTTGCAATAGGGTATCAGATTGCACTTGCAATACAGCATAAGAAACCAACTCTTGTTCTCACCAATAAAGATAAACAGTTGATTGGGCCATATGGTTCAAGCATCGAGTCAGACCTTATCAAGTACAGAACGTACACGAAGCAAACCATAAACGACGTAGTCCAGGAGTTCGTACAAGATAGTACATTCAAAGGGAAGCAAAAACGTTTCAATTTCTTTGTGGATCAAAGGATCTATAACTATCTCAAAGGCGCTGCCTTCGCACAAGGAAAAACAAAAGCCGAAATTCTTAGAGATCTTGTAGAAAAACAGATGCGTCTTGAACAGGAGAATAACTAGCTAATAGCCATCTCCATTTTCCGAATTATGCTTGTACTGGATAACATGCTTTTGTTTCGCTTATAGGTGATGAAACCTATACCAAGTTTTTCGGCGCGTGCTCGCTTTGCATCGATATAGCGATCACTTTTCTGATCGGTTATTATCGCGGTTGGCATGATCTTTCGAGTTACATCTTCTAGAATTGAGTTTGCTTTGTCAGCCAAAGAAAACTGATACGTGCTCTCAATTGGGAAAACATAGTCAACGGGAGACAACACAGAGAGTAATCTAAGACGCGATTTTACTGGATTAATCGGACGACCCTTACCCTTAGATAGTTTCACCGAAGTATCATTTTCTACTCCAATAATAAGAACCTCTACATGTTTTTTTGCAAACTGGAACAAGTTAATATGCCCTACATGAACAACATCAAAACATCCGGTTATTAAACCCACTGTTTTGCCTTCTTTTCTGAGCGCCTTGATGATTTGTTCTAGTTTTGTTATCGGTAGTATCTTGGAACTTATGATGAAAAGACATTATCTACAGAACTTATCTATTCTACAGTATATTGCACGCGTTGAGCAACTGTCTCTTTGCAGTCACATCCCTTGTAACTTTTTCACTCCTGTGCCGTTATACCATACACACGGGCATTCATCCGCACATAGTGCGTACACCGTCGGGTACTTAGTTGGTAGGTTGCAGATAACTAACAAAAAGATAGCGTGGTAATAACCAAACACAAAAACCAATACGATACGCTGCTGGCACTAAGAGAAGCTCAAAAGGAACTTAAGCTATCCCTAATCGACTATGATTTAAACAGCTGTTGGAACTCTTTGTTACTCATACAGGAACTCCGAAAGCAGATTATGCCACTATTCCCTAAAGGAGTATACGACCCGCAGGATCTCGAACACGCCATTCTTTTCAGACTGACAACGTTTCGCCCTGACGAGATCACCCCAAAGGTAATCGAATCGGTACTAAACGAACAATACTCGATTATTAAGAATCGATTATCGCAGGTCTCAAAGAAGTTTGACCTTGAATTTTTATTCAGAGGATTAACTGGAAAACATACTGACCTAAACACTGGAAACCGGGCAGTAGCTAAACGAGTTAACGGAGAGTATTTTGCAGTAAACGGAAATCACCGTAAAAAGATCGAGTTTAAAGTGGTGCTTGATAAGGATATTACTTCTCTTTTCTCTGGGGAGCTACACTATATTCACCACGAAAGAAGAAAAGGTTTATCTTTTGGTCTTTTCTTCGAAGGCGACAAACTTCCTTTTGCGCTTGAGACTACCGAGCCATCAACACTTGTTAAGGAGTATAAGCAGTATGCTCTACTAGCACACGGAATACACCCAAACAAAGCAATCGAACTTACACGCTTTTACACGCTACCTGGCTCCCCAACCAATATTATTTCAGTAATCGACTCACTAGTCGCCGAGTATTTCCGAAAGCGTGGAATTGAAGCGTTATTCACATGCACAATGCCAGCTTACTCTAAAACCAAAGGGTCGACTATAGCAGGAGGAATAAATCGCGTACTTCTTGTTAAGGACCTGTGCCATAAGTTCTTACCAATCACAATTAAAGGGGAAAAGCACTATCAGTTAGTAACAAACTCATACTACGCTGATAACTACAATGGCGATGGCTTAATGTCTCATAAAAGCTTTCCGCTACTGCCTACAGTTGAGGTTTATATGCCTATTCAAAAACAACTTAGCTTACCTCCCTTGAGAACAATCGAGAACAAGACAATATATGTACAAAGAGACTGAGCAAGCAACACAAATCGAAGCACCGCGATTAAAACCAACACTACTACTTATTGGTGGAATCTCAGGTTGCGGTAAGACGACAATGGCTACTACTGTCACAGCACAACTGAATACTCTCGGTATCCCAGTGAAAAGAGTTGTCCCGTACACGACTCGCCAACCACGGCCCGGTGAAGTTAATGGCATAGACTACTGGTTTGTGCCTAAAGGACAACTAGAAGAACGGATCAGCACAAGTCCGACTGCATGGGATTTCGGAATGTGCCATGGACAACTATACGCCTGCCCAATTGCCAACACAGTACCGCCGCCCGCAGGCATGTCTGTTCTCCCAATTCATCCGCATACACTTGCAGAACTAAAGGCTACTTACCAAGGTAGCGCCAGGATAATGACGATACTAATATACCTTCCGCCACAAGTTATACCGCAATGGAGAGCATGTTTCGTGTCCAGCGGACGAAGTGAAACGAGAGATTTTGGCTCAGAGCTATCACTTCAAGCAAGTATTCAAGAGGATTCTGAATCTTGGGATCATACATTCTACCCGAGCTGGAATCAACAACAAGACAGGACAGCTTTTGCAAATGCAGTATTAAGGCTATTATCTTATGACAGATCGGTTCAACAACGTACACCATGGTAAACATAGTTCTAGCCACAAACAATCCACACAAGAGAACGAAATTATGCTGGATAGTAAAACCCTTCTTCAATATCATTACAGCGCCCAGGGAGGAGATTGATGTCGTTGAATCCGGAAATAGTTTTAAGCAAAATGCCGAGCTCAAGGCTTTCGAAGTAGCAAAGCGGTTAAATAACTATGCCATCGCGACTGACGGAGGTGTACTGATTCCGGCACTCGGGAAAAACTGGAATGCACTTCTTACCAGACGGTTTACTGGCAATAAAAACACAAGCGACATAGACAGAATGGAAACCCTTTTAGCACTAATGCAAAAAAAGAAAGGTGAAGAGAGAAAAGTTATTTGGAAAGAAGCACTAGCTATTGCTAGCCCGAGTGGTATTTTGTTTTCGACAGAAGTCACAGGCGATACAGGCATACTTCAAAACACCTACAATCCAAAACAATACAGAAAGGGTATCTGGTTATGTACGTTAACACGCTACCCACAATTTGACAACAAAAACTTCTTCGAGCTAAATGAAAGTGAACTGAAATATAGTGAACGTTCATGGTGGAAACTTAGAAAGAGAACACATGTGTTTCTAGGTAAACAAGACTTTTGGCGAAAATAATGAATACGAAATAACTATTCGAGTCCCAACACCTCTTTTTCCCGCTTGGCCTCTTCTGGGGAGTCGGATGAGTGCAGGTAGTCCCTAGGCTTCTGCAGGTGAAGGAGAGCTCGTAGCTTCCGTTTGAGACTAAGCACGACGTTAAGGGCGTTAGGCCCATTAACAACAATAGCAATTATTTTATCGCTACCAAGATAATCAGTTAAGCCCTGTACGGTTTCCCTCGCTTCCTCTTCAGTTTCACATTGCCTTTGTATCGAGGTCTTAGCATGTGGATAAAAACGTTCTAGCACCTCAGGCGTAAAATCAACCTTTTTCTCAGCAACAATCTGTAATCCTTTTCCCTCCAGAAAAACCTCTAACCGACCACGATACTCCGAAGCTCCAGGCTTCAGAAGTACCACAGTACTATTGGTAGCCGGCTGTAGCTCAGAATCAACTTCGAGTTTCTGTTCCATTTTTATTCTTGGAAATAACCACCTCTGCTGCGGGACCTGGAGTCGAACCAAGATTGAACGGTTCAGAGCCGTTCGTCCTACCATTAGACGATCCCGCAAAACACACATCTTGTAATGTTCTAAGGTATTTTACCGCATTTTACCTGCTCCAAGCAATCAACACGCTTACAGCTCGCTTTGTTGAAATAAATCAAGAATATAGATAATATCACAACACAATATGAATACTACAGTAGAAGCAAACCCATCCAGGGCACTTTACGACTTTTTAAGCCCAGAATACAAACCAATCGAGCAAGCTCGAGCAGTAGAACTAGTAACCGAATATCGTGCTTGCGCTGATGAGCGCCGGAAAAAAGACATCGAGCAGGAGCTAATCGAAGCCTATTATCCTACAGTTTTCAAAACCGCGCTACTCTACCTCCCACTCCTCGATATTCCAGATCTAGACGACCTCATGCAAGAAGGTGCTATAGCGACCTGGGAAGCCATCAAGAAATATGACACAACAAGAACCTATCCGTTAGAACAGTTCGTCTGGAGAAACACAGTCGTTGCGATAAGACGCTACACTAATCATGTGGCGCCACGAATCAATAGACCCGCAGAATACGAGAAACTCTTGAAACCGTTTTCCCGCGTGTACGAATCGCTTAGTGTACATGGCGAAATTCCATCTGTCGAACAACTTGCATGGGCAATGGAGGAACAAGAAGGAAAAACAATTACAAGAGAAACCGCTAGAGGATTACTATGGTCTCAGGCTGTGTTTGTACCGCTAACAAAAGATATACCTTTAGACGAGGATGGCGAACAAGCACGTATACTTCAAGAACTGCTTTTCCAGCAAGAGGTCATGCCTCGACTTGGGAAGTTATTGCCGAATCATTTACAACTGCTTATTAGGAGGTATAGAGACGGTGCAACATTAGAAGAAGCAGGTCGGCCACTAGGCTTGACACGCGACAGAGTAAGGCAAATTAACAAAAAGAACCTTATAAGGTTACGCTATAGCTTGTTAAGACAGTGGCCGTTCTCTGAGAAAATGAAGTAAAAACCTACTTCCGCATCTCCATAACTATCACTTCCAACACCACAATCGCGAATGTCAATAACGCGCCAAGCCATATAGAAAGAATTCCGATCGCTTTCATTCCAAGAAGCCCTGTCACTAAAAGTCCGAACAGCAGGCCACGCCGCAACGCATCGTTTAACTTAACCTCTTTACTAACTACCTGGTTGATAATCATATTCACGAGGGCGAAAAAGCTTCCAAAAACCACGAAAACCATTCCAAGCACAATCGCCAGATTTTTGTGTACTAGCACGCCATTTACTATCGGTGAGAGCTCCGTTAACGTGTACCCAAGAAGTACTCCACCCACTAGAAAGATCGATAAGACAATCAAAATATACTTCATAATACGACAGTTAGTCTTTAATTTCCTTTATCTTATCACGAATCACAGCAGCTTTCTCAAACTCGAGGTTTTGCGCCGCCAACTCCATTTTTTCACTAAGCATCAAAATTAACCTCTTCTTTGCTTTCGCGGTTAATGCTTTGGTATCAATCGGTTTGTCATTAACGACCAACACGTTCTCGTCGATCTCAACTTCTCTATCGATCTCAACCTTGCGTTCTTTCTCTGCTTCGGCCGTACGGATCAACTGCTCTTTAATCTCCTTATGAATCGACTGCGGCGTAATACCGTGTTCCTGGTTGTAAGCTTCCTGGATCGTACGGCGGCGGTTGGTTTCATCGATCGCGCGTTTCATCGAACCAGTTATACTGTCCGCATACATAATTACTTTGCCTTCCACATGCCGCGCTGCTCGACCCATCGTTTGAATAAGTGCTGTATCAGAGCGGAGAAACCCTTCCTTGTCCGCGTCTAAGATAGCAACAAGCGAAACCTCAGGTAGATCCAATCCTTCTCGAAGAAGATTGATACCAACTACAACATCATATTTCCCAAGCCTAAGGTCCCGGAGGATCTCGGTTCGCTCAATCGTTTCTACATCCGAGTGCAGATACTGAACTTTGACTTTCTTTTCCTTCAGATAATCGGTGAGATCTTCAGACATCTTTTTAGTCATTGTCGTAACCAGCACACGCTGACCCTTTTCGGTACGTTTTGAAATCTCTGATATCAAATCAGAGATCTGCCCCGTGATAGGTCGCACCTCAATTTCTGGATCTAGTAGTCCTGTAGGCCGAATTACCTGTTCTATTACCCCATCTTCTGGATAGCCATTTTTCAGACTATCAGACTGTTGCACCACCATTTTCGCAGCCATATCAGAACGCTTTTTCTCCCAATCGTTCGGCGTAGCACTCGTATATACCACCTGATTCACGTTTTTCATGAACTCGTCAAACTGAAGCGGCCGATTGTCCATGGCTGAAGGAAGTCTAAACCCGTAGTCCACCAACACCTGCTTCCGGGCGCGATCACCATTGTACATTCCTCGGATCTGGGGCACAGTAATGTGCGATTCATCAATCACCATAAGGTAGTCGTCTGGAAAGTAGTCCAAAAGTGTCGAAGGATGGGTTCCTCTCTCACGGCCATCAACATAACGCGAATAGTTTTCAACCCCTTTGCAATACCCCACTTCGCGAAGCATCTCCAGGTCAAATCTTGTGCGCTGTTCAATCCTTTCCGCCTCAAGCAGCTTACCCTTTTTTTTGAAAAACTCGATCCGCGCTTTGAGTTCGGCTTCGATCTTGTCGGTCATTCCTACCAACTTCTCCTCTGGCGCCACGAACTGCGTGGCAGGAAAGATCGTTATCTCTTTCGGTGCTTCCAGCACCTCGCCTGTAACAAAATCGATTATTGACAACCGCTCTATAATATCTTGGTTAAATTCGATACGAATAATTTTATCTTCAGATGTTGGAAAAACTTCAACGGTATCGCCTCGTACGCGAAACTGACCGCGTGAAAGTGACATTCCAGTTCGGGTGTACTGAAGCGTGGTTAGATGAAGGCTAAGCTTTTCGCGACGGTACGACTGATTAACTTTGAGCGTTCGCGATAGATCAGCATAATTTTGCGGGTCGCCTAGGCCATAAATACATGAGACTGACGCGACGACGACTACGTCGCGTCGCGTCAAAAGCATCTGAGTAGCATAGTTTCTATACTTTTCGATCTCCTCATTAATATCCGAGTCCTTTTCAATGTACATATCGGTCTTGGGGATGTACGCCTCGGGCTGATAGTAGTCGTAGTACGACACAAAGTAACACACCGCGTTTTCTGGGAAAAACTCCCTAAACTCCGAGGCCAGCTGCGCAGCCAGCGTTTTGTTATGGGAGATTACCAATGTTGGCCGCTGGAGCTTTTGTATCAGATTCGCCATTACAAAAGTCTTTCCACTGCCTGTCACCCCAAGCAAAACCTGCTCATTCACTCCAGCCTCTAGCCCAGAAACGAGCTGCTCTATCGCTTTTGGCTGATCTCCTGTTGGTTTATAAAAAGATTTTAGGTTGAACACTACACAAGTATTCTACCATAACAGCAGCACCAAATTTGTTGCGCAACCACCATATGCGGCATATAATTAGCCCATGGGGTTAACATTAAACGAAAAACTCTCAAGAAGAGAGGTCCTCGGCTGGCTTGCAGCAATTATCGCCAGTGCAGCTTTGGGCTGTTGGCCAACAGCACAATCTGAGCAGGTACCTAAAATATATCAGCAAAAAGATGAGTGGATGGGTAATGAACCAAGTGGCAGAGTCCTTACTTTGACAGCAGGCACTGTCACCATAATAAACGGTACGCCAGCAGGAACCTTTTCTGTAAACACAACACTGCTTAAAATAATAATAGAACAAATGAGTGCAGGACTCACCTTTACAAAACCTACATATATTGTTTTTGGAAATGGGTACTCTGTGCAAGATGATCCAAGAGAGGAACGATACAATGTAACATTCTCTTCCGGAGAACCGGATGGCGTTACTCGCTTTCTTGGAACTACGAAAGAATATACTGACAATATAGTAACATTTATCCCGTCACTTCGACGGCCAGGATTTACCGGCGCCAGCTATACCCCTCCGTCAACTTGCACAAGTACCAGCCCTTTTGTTACAACTAGCCCCGGAGAAGACATTACTCATCCGTTGTTGCATGAAATATCACATCTCGTACATCGAGCAGCAGGACAAGCACAAGAAGAATGTGCAGCGATACAAGATTCCATGGATAGCTTTCGTTCTAACGACTGGAACTCGAGACCTCTAGTCAGACTCAATCTGCAACCATAATATTCAAACACAAAGCATAGCGGAAGTATGGGCAGGTAGCTCACAATAGAAGGATCAAATTCTAAAGTCTTTCTATCACCTCGTGTTCGTCATGATTACATCCGTCTTTCACTAGTAGTTATGCCAAGCGATACTCGCTCATTCATGCTAGCCATAACCCGTATACAAGCTGGTCGATCACTACTTGTTTGTATATATGTAGATTTAAGATTGAGCACTGTACGGGTTTTGTAGTATATAAAACGTTTGAACTTGACGAAGCGAATACCTCTTATATATAATAACGCTATGGCTCCAAAAATAACACGCAGACAATTTCTTATAGATGTCGCATATTCTGTGGGCAGATCGGCTGCTGCAGGAGGATTAGTTTGGGTATCTGCTTCTTGTGGCCCTACAAAAAAGCCCGCTACTGCACAAGAGCAGTATGATGCCTACGATCATATTAGGAAAGAAAGACTCAGCCCAGTACCCTCTCGACCAGCTGATCTATTACCCTTTCCAATTAATATAGGCGTTAATGAACCTTTGGAAGTTGTTCCTGGAAGATACTACGTTTCAATAAATAACCCTAATATTCCTGGCCTAACAATGGGATTCTCACCTTCTGGTTTTACACAGATAATGACGGCGATTGGTCTAGAACAAAGTTTCCAGGCACACTATCACACAGGCACTATTGATGAAACTCCAGAAATCAGTTGGAGATCGGATTTAAACCGATTTTTAGCACACGTCCCATTCATCGGCTCATTAACAGAAACTGTATGGCCATTATACCCAGAAGCAACAAGTCTCGAGTATTTTGACGATATCCAAGATGATATGATTGGTCAATGGAATGCACGATTACAAACTATGCTTGCTCATGAAGTCATTCATGCTAAAACTGATTTTATACCAGCGACTGGTGGTAATTATCGAATTAAACCAGATTTAGATCGTGTATATAGCGAGACCAATGCAGCTGCCTGGGAAAAAGATGGATTAAGATATACCCCAGTATTCTGGGTAGATACAATAACTGGTGGTAAAATTAGCGATTGCGCACAACTTCAACACAGATGGGGTATTTACTCTGGTCAAGAATCTCCATAAAAACATGAAGCTAGGTTATATCGTTTCTTCATTAATCTGTTCGGCAACGATAATGAGGCGGTCGGTGCCGACACCTGGGGGTGAGCAGGTCATAAGTTTCAGGAGTTTACGGCCGTTATTTTCAAAAACTGGAGAGAGATCCGAGGGATTGACCTCGTAAACTCGGGTAACAGTATACGTGTATTTAATCCCATTGTGTTCAACAAATATCTCATCCCCGATCGATAGGTCAGAAAGATAAGTGAAAAGAGCAGGGAAGTAGCCAGGGTGGGTCTGTGCGTACCATTCAGCAGTAGAATGTCCATAAACAAACGTTGTACCAACTTTACCAGGGATTGAAGAGCCCTTAAAGTGTGCAAATTTGGTCTTCAAAACCTCGAGGTACTCATCCTCGTTAAAACTATCCACGTTTAGTTTAACTAGCGCACGATCGATATTTATCGCTGGAACAGTTAGATAAAACTCGCCTTCGAGCGCACTATAATCTGTGTTGGCATCTACCAATTCAGCAGAAAGCTTGGCAATATTCTTCTCGACGTTGTTAAAGTACTGCGGTGAAAACCGACTTTCGACAGAAAGTGCTGCACCGCCATTACTGGCCGACAGAACCGTTTGGCCCTCTTTGGTAAATAAACGATCAGAATAGTACGTGACATATGGCCAAAGGGTCAGGCCTAACATACCAGCGCCAAGCGCAACTAGCACTGCTGATGCAATCCTGATACCTCGCTCTACTTTCTTCTTGGAAACCGCTTTGGGCAATGAAGTTTTTGCAGATTTTTCAGCACTCATAATAGGCTCTGGCTGAGAACGTATTTGAATATCGGCCTTTTTGTAAACTTTTAGCACCATCAAATTTTAATCTTTTCTTAATATTTGGAGCGTATACTAAGTCTATTATATATCACAACCAACTGCTTGGGAAAAAAGGAGAGCGTCTTGTTGCAGAAGCGCTGAAGAAGAGCGGATACAAGATAGTTGGCAGAAACGTCCGTACGAAGTTCGGCGAACTGGATCTGATCGCCGGAAAGAAACTGGTTTTGATGTTCGTGGAGGTGAAAACACGTCAATCCCTTCGGTTTGGCCAAGGCGACGAGGCGGTACACTACTATAAAACTAGACACTTGAAAATGAGTATTGAGGCGTATTTGTCTAAACACCCAACCAAGCGGGAGATCCGCCTCGTCGCCGCCATCGTTTATTTACCCCATAGAAAAAATCACCTTTCATGCCAAAATGAACCACTATTAATTACGCCTGCAAACCCACAACAGTACAACAACATTCAAAGACCAAATAGTGCCATAGCTCTTTGGTCAGACAATGCAGAACCACTAGAACGCCCTGCAATTAAGTTTTTAAGAGTGCTATAATGGCCTACGTGAAATCCAGCAGATACACCAGCAAAAAGCTCGTTGACCTGTTTGTTTCTCAAAGCCGAGTAAAAATCTTGGCGTACGTCTTTATGCACCCGTCAGAACCGTTTCATTTGAGGAAAATATGCCGGATTACGGAGATTGGGCTCAATGCAGCCTCGCGTGAGCTCGGCCGCCTCGAAGCCTCTGGCGTTCTGTTCGCCAAGAAAGAACGCTCCAAGAAGCTGTACTTTTTGAATCTGGACTATCCTTTGTTGACAGAGCTACGCTCAATGTTTCACCGTGAGATTGGACTCGGCGGACAGCTTATGAATCTTCGCGAGAATCTTGGCAAAGTCAGCCTAATGGTGCTAACTAAAACATATATCGATGGTAACCTTTCCAGCCCCGAAGACCTAGACCTTTTGATCGTGGGTAAACCAGACGCCCGTATGGTCAAGGTTTGCACCGACAACTCACAGGAGTTGATCGACAAAGAGATAAACTATATGATTTTGACTGAGCAGGACTTTTCATTTAGATATCGACGGCGCGCGGACGTAATCGTTCGCGCGCTAAATGACGAAAGCATTATTCTAATAAAAAAGGGCGAGCTCTTTTAATATTCACGCATTTCAGGCTATAATGCAGTAATATGGCATCTACACTTGCAGAGATTCGAAACATCCGACTGGAAAAGGTTGCTAAACTCAGGAAACTTGGGATCGATCCGTATCCTTCAAAAGCCTCTCGCACACACGAGAACAAAGAACTGACCGACCACTTTTCCAAGTTTGAAGGCAAAACAGTCACTGTGGTCGGCCGTATAATGGCCTGGCGCGAAATGGGTTCACTTATCTTTGCCAAGGTTCAAGACTACACCGGCAGGATTCAGCTGATTCTTCGAAAGGGTGATCTAGAGGAGCTGAACGTCAAAAAGCAATCGCTCGGCTGGAAAGAACTGGAACTCGTGGACATCGGCGACTATATCGAGGCCACAGGCAAACTTACCAAGTCAAAGACAGGAGAAAAATCAGTAGAGGTCAGTACAATAACAATGATAACAAAAGCGATCAGACCACTTCCAGACAAGTGGAAAGGTATTAGTGATATAGAGACTAAACTAAGGCGAAGATACCTCGACTTTACGGTAAATCCGGACGTACGAGATGTATTTGCTAGAAAATCAGTTTTCTGGAGAAAAGCGCGTGAGTTTATGCTGGCCAGAGGCTTCATTGAGGTTGAGACACCTATACTGGAAGCCGTTACTGGAGGTGCTGATGCTCGCCCATTCATTACCCGTCATAATGCACTGGATCAGGACTTTTATCTCCGAATTTCATCAGAACTATACCAGAAACGTTTAATCGGAGGGGGTTTTGAAAAGGTATTTGTGCTAGGTCCAAACTTTAGAAACGAGGGAATAGACGACGAACACCTTCAAGAATTCTATCAGCTCGAATATTATTGGGCATATAGTGACGTTAATGACACTATTGCATTAACCAAGGAGTTATATCGTTATCTGGCAGAAGAGGTTTATGGCAAGACGAAGTTTACATATAAAGGGTACACTTTTGATCTCTCTGATGATTGGCAGGTAATCGACTACATTAAGGTGATTAAGAAGAGATTTAATATTGATGTATTTAATGATTCACTGGAAAAGATATATAAGGTGATTAGTGATAATAAAGTTGAGATAGAGTTTGAAAAGAATAGGAACAGGCTGGTTGATAACTTATGGAAGATTATTAGAAGAGAAGTCGCTGGGCCAGCCGCGTTAGTCAACGCCCCAAAGTTTATCTCTCCCCTTGCGAAATCGTATTTTTCCGACACAGATGTCACTCAGCGTTTCCAGCCAATAATTGCCGGAACAGAGGTCGGTAATGCATATTCTGAGCTGAATGACCCAATAGACCAATATGAACGGTTTAGGGAGCAGCAGGAGATGCGTAACCAAGGAGATAATGAAGCTCAAATGCTTGATATCGATTTCGTTGAAATGCTGGAGTACGGTATGCCTCCATGTAGTTGTATTGGTTTCAGCGAGAGGCTTTTTTGGATACTAGAAGGAGTTACCGCCAGAGAGGGAACTCTTTTCCCTCAGACAAAGTTACATCTCGACGAAACAACTAAGGAGATATACGGCATAGATATACATCACCTTGCTACTGCTCAGTCAGCGAACAAGTTCAGCGATACGCTCAATAGGCTTCGAACAGAGATTACGGCTGTTCAGGTTCCCAAACTAAGAAGTGATAGACTATTCTCAATAGACCCTGCCCTGGAGAAAAAGCATGAAAATGTCACGGTCGGTCTTGCCAGAATTAAAGGAATAAAGGTCAGGGCAAAAGATCCAGAACTAGAGGCTTTTAAACAGATAGTAATTGATAATATCTGTGGTGTGCTAAAGGCCGAACAAATCGATGATATACCACAAATTAAAAGTTATCATGATATGTATGTGAGGATGGGTGTAAACACCAAGAGTCGAAAGGCTTCTCCCGAGGCAATTCTTAGACGGATTGTAGAAGGGAAAGGGTTGTATCGTATTAACACATGTGTTGATTCATACAATTTAGCTGTAGTGCTAACACAAGTAAGCGCTGGTGCTTTTGACTTTTCTACTTTCAAGTTCCCTGTTCTCTTGCGTGAGGCCGAAAAGGGTGAAACAATCGAAATAATCGGTGGAGAAGTTAAAACACTGAAGACAGGAGAAGTGTGCTATTTTGATCAGGTTGGAGCTTACAATATAGACTTTAACTTTCGTGACTCCGAGCGCACTAAAGTGACAGAGGAGACAACTGACATTTGGATTAATGTTGACGGGGTTGGCAAAATAACACGGGAACAAGTTGCAGATAACCTTTCATTGGTAATTGAATTAATAACACGCTTTTGCGGGGGAAAGGTGGAATATGCAGGGACATTAGCAGTATAATCGCAAACTGATCACGAACTAAATAAAGAGATCTACAAATAGAATGGTATTTGTTCCTTTAAGCGAACTCCGAGACCTCTTAAGCAAAACTGGTAAGTACTGGATCGTTTATACAGGAGATTCGATCACGAGTTGCGAAAATGTATTTCCTAACTGGCGGGATATGGTGGTCTATGTGCTTCAAAGTGAGCTTACTGAACTGATGAATGGAGACTGGAAAACTCCAGAATGGGGAATAAAGAGCTTTAACTTTGCGTATGACGGTTCAACCACAAAAGATATAGTAGACAAGTTAGACGATATTTTACTTGTTAAACCTTCTCTATTAATCGGACTAATGGGCGGCAACGATCCGACACTTGGGGTCAGTATTGAGAAATCCGCTGAGAACATCAATTTGATCGTCGATAGGGCTATTAAAAGTGCGACAAAAGTAGTATGGTGCAATTCAACTCCTGCAGGTGAAAGCTCGAAGAAAAATATTGAGTATAAACCTTACGCAGAAGCTTTCATGAAAATACCTGAACAAGAAGGTTTCTTTAAAGTTGACATGTTTAATATCTATCAGCAGTTTGAAACTAAACGATTTTTCACATTTATCTCTGAGGAAAACCCTGCAGAAGGGATAAAAGCAGGAGAAACAGATTTACAACACCCGAATCAACTTGGAAATGCATATATTGCGAAGGTAGTCCTTAAACAGGTTTTTGATCTCGAGTTTGACCCAGAAAAGTACATTGAAGATACCCTCAAAGGCGAGAAGTATCCAGGCTACTAAACCAGCATCGTCCACAACCTGCACCGAAGCTCCCATGACAATAAATTGTGGATAACCCGCAGGGTAGGCCATACCTTTTGTAGAGAGCTCCAAAAGCCTTGGTCAAAATTGGGCCGTTTTGGTACCAATATTGGGTCGACTTGGGTACAATTTTGCCCAAAGAAAATCGTGGGAGTAAAAAGACACTATCGCCTCCTCTGGGTTGTCCACATTCGCGCCAGTAGAAGCATCTTTCGCCAAGTGATATAATCACTCTATCGCTTAGCTGTGCGCACACATCGTGGCCAAAGACACCTCTAGACAAAAACACCAGTCTCGCTATATTAAGGTTGCTGTCCCCGAGAAACTATTTCAGCGAATCCAGGAAGAAGCCTTTGAAATCGGCTTTTCGTTTCAGCAATATGTACGTACTTTGCTTGCGTAAAAGGTTGGATTGCCCCATACTGAAAGGAACAAAATCGATGACACCGAGCTTGAGTTAAAGACTAAGTTTACCAAGGATTCGGAGGATGACGAAGCTGACGAGATCACAGAAAGTATCGGTTTCCAGGATTAATTAACAATCTTAGCCATGAACAAAACATACGAGGATGCTACGAATCTCTTAAATCGCTACCTGCAAAAGGAGAACTTAAAGAAACATTGTTACGCTGTGGAGTCGGCGATGGCCGCGTACGCGCCATCAGAAGAACTCGAGAAATGGAAGATGGTAGGGCTGATCCATGACTTTGACTATGAAAATTTTCCTGACAACCATCCTGCCAAAGGCGCTGAAATACTGAAGGAAGAAGGTTGGCCAGAAGAGATTGTTCGCGCAATTTTGAGCCATGCCAACTATTCTGGCGTGAAACGAGAAAGTTTGCTTGAGAAAACATTGTTTGCGGTGGATGAGCTAACTGGGTTTATAGTGGCTTGCGCGTTGGTGCGACCGGATCATTTGGCAACACTTGAACCCAAGGACGTGATCAAGAAGATGAAGAATGTCACCTTTGCCGCCAAAGTTAGTCGGGAAGATATAAAAAGTGGCGCCGAGGAACTCGGCGCCACACTAGAATCACACATCAAAACCGTCATCACGGCCATGAAGGCAGATTCACGGTTAGGCCTTTAGCCTAGAACATGCTGATATCGCAGATACTTACAATATCATATAATGCATCTGTGAAATCCTCTTCCAGGTCGGCTAGTTCATCCTCTTGCTCGTCTTCCTGGTTTGCATCATAGATACGTTTGGCCGCAACTGCTGCTGTCTTTGCATCTGAAAGTGCAGTCTTTAAATCATCGCAATCATCTTTATCACTTTTGTCCTTGATACCAAAACACATGACTAAACTCATTTTCGACTGTGCATCTGTTGTGGCATCGATAAACAGTTGATAGCTTGCATCCTCATCGGTTTCGTCAGCAGCTTCATCAAAGTAATCTTCGTAGATATCGGCTACTTCGTCCTTGGCGTCATCAAACTTCTTGTCAGCTCCACTGATCAGCACGAAGTAAGCAACCACCGCACCAATCAAACAGAGCACTACAGCTCCAACTATTACCACTAACATCATCGGGAACGGTTTGCCTCCCGCTGGGGCGACCGGCACAGGCGCAACAACTGGTGCTGGCGCGGTTTGAGCTTGTTCTGCCATTTTAATATAAATTAATTAAACTTAACTGGCTCTATTGTAGAGACAAACTATTCAGATGTAAACAACCGTTCTTAAAATACACTGTTCTGCGGGTGCTGGCGTATATCGTCACTACATATGCATATGCGCTCTTCAATCGGCTAAACAGCAACCAATTCAAATAATTTACCTAGCCCAATATTTGCCGATAGAAGCAGTTCGGATAATAGGCATCAGCACCCACTTTATAGACATGCATCAATTACATAAGTACCTAACTATTCCTTCTTGAGCCGGGGGAAAAGCTGGACTGAACCTGAGGCAATCGCGTTCAGTATTCGCTCTGATGTTTCGGGCAAAAACGGAGCTAACTCTAAGGCGACTGTTTTGAGATTGGAAACTAACCCCGCGAGCACTTCTTTTAGCTTACCCTGATCCGTTTTTGCCAGTTCCCAAGGTCTAGTCGTTTCGACATATTTGTCCATATTCGAAATATCCTTCCAGATCTCAGCTATAGCCTGGTCGATTTGGAACTTATCCATGGACAGCTTTACGCGGCCAGAAAGATTCGTATCCACTTTCGGCTTCGACTGTCTTTTATCGCCTGCGGAATCATTAATCTTTCCATCAAAATGCCTGAAAACAAGCGTCAACACCCTCGATGTTAGGTTACCAAGTCCGTTCACCAGGTCTGATGTATAACATTTATCGAAGAACTCAGGTGTAAAATCTGCATCATCAAACGTCGGCACTTTGGCAAGTAAAAAGTACCGAACCGCGTCCGTGCCATACTTCTCCACCAGCTCAAACGGATCAACCACGTTCCCAAGGCTCTTGCTCATCTTTTGCCCACTGCTCGTGATGAATCCGTGAATCAAGATCTTTTTACTGGTCGGAAGTCCAGCCGATAAAAGCATCGCCTGCCACATAGCGGACTGTTGCCGGAGGTTGTCCTTACCCGCTGTCTGCACGCCAGGCCAAAACTTCTCGAAGTTTTTTGCATCTCCTGGCCAACCAAGCGTGGAAATATAGTTGACAAGCGCATCAAACCAGACATACATCACATGCTCAGGATCGTTCGGTACTGGCACACCCCACGGCATTTTTGCCTTAAGCCTAGAAATGCTAAAGTCTCGAAGACCGGTCTTCACAAACGTTTTTATCTCTTTCATCTTGCTTGCTGGCAGCACAAACTCTGGATTCTTTTCGTAGAGCGCAAGCAGTGGCTTTTGATATTTCGAAAACTTAAAGAAGTAGTTTTCCTCATCGATCAGTTCAATTTCGCGATTCGGATGAAGTGGACACTTCCCGTCTTCAATCTCGGAATCGGTCTTTTCAAGCTCACATCCCACACAGTACTTAGCCTGGTATTTCCGTTTCTCAATGTCTCCGTTTTTCGCGCAGAGCTTCCAAAACTCCTGTGCGGCTTTGACGTGGCCAGGATTGGTCGTGCGGATAAACCGATCGTACGAAAGGTTCAGTGCCGCTTTTAGTGCATCAAACTGTTTGGACTGTTCGTCGCAGTACGCCTGCGGCTCTTTTTTTTCTTCCAGCGCTTTCTCATAGATCTTTGCCCCATGCTCATCCGTTCCTGTGTTAAAAACTACTTCATCTCCTTTTCTTCTGCGGTAGCGCGCAATTACGTCCGCTTGAACGATCTCCAACGCGAAGCCGATATGCGGCTTCGCGTTTACATACGGAAGAGTCGTCGTTATATAAAACGGTTGTCTTTTATCTGCCATCTTGAAACGATTATAACAAATCGACTACAATGAAACACTATGAAAAAAATCATCTTCCTTGTTCTGGGAGTAATCGGATTTGGCGTTCTTGTTTTTGCTATGGCAATCGTTCAGCCATGGGTGTTTTTGCCGCATGAACACGTTTCATTAATTCTGCCGTTTCCCGAATCTGTGGATTCGACTATGAGTTTGATCCCAATGGGAGAAAAGATTGAGCATAACGAGAGCAATGGAAATCCAGATGGGCATCCTGGATTAGACTTTGGATTTAAGAACGAAACAGATGTCTTGGCGTGCGCCGATGGTATTATCACCAAAGCAGGCCCTAACAAAGAAAACAGCTTAGACATCACTATTTATACTGGCTTTTACAATATTAACTACAAAGAAGTGAGAACGATCGCGCCAGGGATCTCATTTGGTGTGTTTGTAAAACAAGGTCAAGTGATTGGTTCTGTGGGTACTGATGATCCACTACCCCAAACTAAGGAAGAAAAGGAGGAAGGCCCTTCTCGACAGATCCATTGGGAGCTTCAGTCCGCTTCAATGGCTATCGATCGACTTTGCCCTGTTGGTTATTTTGACGAGGCCTCCCGACAACGAATCGAACAGATCTGGGTCAACGTCCCAGAAACCAGTCAGTTCAAGAAGGACTATCCTGATATCTGCAGCGGCGTTTTTCACGATAAGGAGGACTAATGGACTCAACTACAGTAAAACCAACGTTATTAAAACAATACTGGTGGGCAATGCTAGTCGGGATTGGAGTCTTGTTTACTATTGGTCTTTCGCTTTTCTTGTATTTTAGAGCGCGTGCGCAGGATACAGCAGATTTAGGTTCTGATGAAACTGCTGATAATGTACAAAACGACGATGAGGATAATGGCGAAGAGGAAACCTGCAATGCAAGCTCGATCGAGTTTACTGCTGAGTTCACCAACCTTACCCAAATAAACTATGTTGCTCCCTTGGGTGGCATTACTACTGGCTCCGCAGGTAGAAGTTACGTATTCGTAAAAGCCGAAGATGATGGCACTTATCCGCTGGTTCCTGTTTACGCGCCAACCAACTCAACAGTGACAGGACTGGTATATGCAAAACGTGGCGGTACTACTTCAGGTGGTGAATATCGGGTAGAAGCAGATACTGGCTGTGGAATCAGATATTTCTTCGATCATCTCGACGACATTAACGACGAACTACAAGCATATACGCCACAAACGCCAAGTGAGCAAACCAATGATGTCGTCTACGTTTCGGTTCCGGTAACCGCAGGTACGCTTCTCGGTTACTCTAACGGCACAGATCAGGCGCACGCTTGGGATTTCTCGGTTATGGATGCGAACCACGTTAACCCGTTTATCAATCCTTCGCGTTGGGAATATGAGCAAAACAAAAACGCGGTATGTCCTTACGATTTCTATTCTGAACCGTTGAAAAGCCAATATTATGCTGCGCTTGCGTATTGGGACGGAAGCGAAATAGAACCATTAAATTGTGGAAATCCCTCGCACGATATAGCCGACACCTTATCCGGTGGGTGGTTTCAGGGTGACGCGACCGATTCAACTGGAAACCACATTATAGTAGGAAGTTTTGGGGAAATGGTGGAAGTGATAATTGATGACAACGCTGACAATCATGAACGTCTAGCTATTCGCGACTATACCGATGGACCTGTTCCCGAAGATATTACCACTGGGGAAATAGTCTGTTATTCTGATGGTTCAAACTATGTGTTCTTTCAGTTGGTTAGCGACACTTCGCTTAACACCGTAACTGACACCGGAAACTGCCCAGACTCATTCCCGTCACAAAATGTCGCCAACTGGGAACGCTAGAATTGCGGCGCGCTACTGCGCGCCAATGACCACGACGATTACCTTCGGTGTAAGACCTGCATGCGTTTCCACATGTGCCAGCGGATAGTCCCCGACAACCAAACCTTTTACCTCTTCAGCTAGATCCGTTAGCTCTGGTGGCGCGATGATCACCGTCTCAGCATAGTTATAGTTGTCAGCATTACCTGTTTTTGCTATTTTAAAACCACCTGCCTGGATCAATCGCGCCACTGTTTTCGCTTCTCCTGACTGACCATTCCCATTCAAAACTGTCACCGAAACCTCTGCTTTGGTCACGGCCGGAGCAACAGGTACCTCCTGCTGTTGTTCCTCAACCACCTCTTCGGGAAGCTGTATTTCCACTTCCTGCGCACCCATCACATCTCCGCCATCGTCTTCCTCCGCGGAAGCATTCAAAGCTTCTTCTTCAGCTTGTTGTGCCAGGCCAGCATCCCGCTTATCTTTGAGGTAAAACTCCCAAAGCACACTCACACCGATCACCAGCATCACCACCGCAAAAAGAGTAGACAAAAAAGCCACTTTATAATCCTTATTCAGCCCGCCGCCACCGGCCTTTATTAGTTTGGCCTCTTTATCGTGAACTTTGAGCTGATAACCATCGATCGGGTTGATCGCGAAGCCAGCTTCGTTTTCAACCAAAGCGTTCGTAAGCACTCCTTTGATCGCGAGCATATCTATTGGCGCGATATAACCGCTGCCCTGGGGTGTAAAAAACGCCAGTTTCAAACTCATGCCCTGAAGAAGCTTTTCCACCTTTTCGCCAGAAAGCTTGTCATTCTCAATTATCAGCACACGATCAGGCTTTGTGCCAATCAGTTTCTCCGAGTCCTTAATCATCTCCTCCACTGCCTCTCGTAGCTGTTCTTCACGCACCTCATCCACTGACCAGAGCTTATGCATCACAGTTGAATTTGGAGTCACTGAAAAAAGATTGATCCCATTCTGCTCGTACACTACGATAGTCGGCGAAGTCACAAGCTTTTTAACCGACGCACGGATACAGTTAGCACTAGGCAAGATTGAGGATACAATTAACCCCAACTTCTCCAAAATGGAGATATACGGAACCACAATGTCACTTCTTGCGCCGTGGAAAACATACGCATTTCGGCTTTCCTCCTCAGGAAAAAACCTTAGCTTAGTCAAAGGCGCGGCAAACGCCTCCTCTATTCGCTCCACATCTGAATGCGAAAGCTCCCCTGGCTTAAACTCCTCCAAGTACAGATACGCAGTCTTCACGCGATCACCTGGAATGACTAAAAACACCTCTCCAGCTTCTTGATTTTCTAATATTTTTTGCAGTTGCGCTTTCATGATATCCGATAAAGTGTCCGCATCGTACACAATTCCATGCTGGACTACGCCTTCAGGCACCGCCCGGACGTTGTAACCAGTGATGTCAACCTTCTTTCCGCTAGGCACGGCTACCCTCGCCACTGAGGACGTTCGATCCGTTACAATCCATATAACACCGTTCTTCATATCGGATTAGTATAGCATGAGTTCTCTTCGCCCACCAGAACGTTAGTATCTAGTTTTCTTTCTCTCCGACGATCTGAAGCTCAGGTATCCACTGCCTCTTGGCCTGGTAGACACGTTTACCCAGAGGCGCAGAGGATGCATCGACTTCTGCGCGGATACCTTTGTCTTTGAGCGCGTCAGCCATAAGATTTGCCTTTCTCTCATACATTTTACTAACCGGCAGCAACATCACCTGGATTGGGGCAAGCCACTTCGGAAGCTGACACTTACCGCCTCGAATCGCACGTTCGAGCATACCAGCAAACAGCCGCTCGTAGCCTACACCTGCATGGATAATAACTGGATGTTGGCGCTTTCCGTGCTGGTCGATGTACTTCATACCCCAATTCTGCGCCGACGAAATATCCAGCTGGCTCGAACCAATCTCCATTGGCCTGCCCAGACTATCGATCAAGACCAGATCCACCCACGCGCACATATACAGGTTTACTTTATCGATATTCATGACCAGCAAAGGACACTTGAACTTACCCGCGAGCGAAATCCACCTCGGAGCCATTCCCTTCCATTCAGACTGAAGCGCATACATCACAAGCACATCCGGCTTCGCATTACATTCTTTGAGCATCTGGTAATACTGGTTAAAGTGCTGAAGCATCACATCGATTGCCTCGTCATGGTTTTTGCACACCGAATGAATGTTTTGCATATGGAACTCACGCACTCGATGAAGCCCACGAAGTTCGCCACTTTGTTCGTAGCGAAAGTCGTTCTCGAACTCCTGGAAGCCAAACGGTAGCTTCTTGTAGCTCGGCCGCATATCGCGATGAAGCGAGAATGCGCTATAGTCGCTTGATATCCGAAGAAACATCTCTTTTTGCACTTTTTTCGGATCGTCGCCAACTACCCAGTACTTTTTCTCTGGGAAGTTACCGATCAGCCACTTTACACCCGGGTCCTTCTTTTCGATAATCACAGGCGAAATAATCGGTAGGCCTCTACATGGCCCATACTTGGCCCAATCTTCAATGAATATCTCCCAATATCGACGACGAATCTGCTCTACCATGAATGCGCCATTTGGCAGGAAACGATGACACCCCGCGTCAGAAACAGGTTCGTGCTCTGCGATACCAAGCGCCTTGGCATACTTTGCGTGTAGAGGAATCCCACCCTTTTTCTTAGGTAGTTTACTCTGATATTTTTGCTGTAGCGGTTTGCAGAATTTGCCGGCATCGTCCGCAATTACAGCCATTACCTGATCTTTCAGCTTCCCCTTAGAAAGTTTCAGCGGGTCTATCGCCCGGCTTCCGTCGGAATACAGTTGTACTTTTACTATCTGATATTCCTTATTATTAAGCTTTTCCATAGCAATATGATTAATTAGATAAATTGGTCAAGAAAAAACGAAAAATGAATTTTGCAATGAATGTTTTACCCCTGTTACCGGACAGGGGTTGTGGTAGTTGTCAGTCTGTATGCGTTTTTGAGCTCAGCACTCGATAAGTTCATTGCTGGTAAGATTATCTCATATTACAGGCCAATTGACAAGAAGATATTATTCTGGTATATTAACCACAATACACCTAGAGAGGGCGTCGTCCGTAGACACCCTCTCATTTTCTTTCCAGTAGATGTCTTAAACTCCTAATGTCTTTAAATGAGTTACCCAACATTGCCTTTATCTTTACTGAAGTTTTTACAGCATTCGCTATAACTGCAACCTTACGCCTTTTCTTGAAGAGATAGCGGATTACAGGTATGAAGTCACCATCCCCTGAAAGCAAAACAGCTCTCCTATACAGTGGAATGTACCTAACTAGATCTAGCGTCAAGTCCACGTCACAGTTTGCTTTCATTGTGATCCTTCCTCCCCCTTCGTGATAGTACATAACTCTTTTCTTTCGAACAGTATAGCCAATTTGGCGCAGGTTTTCGTACAACGTATATTCTTCTGGATTTCCTGGCTTGAATCCACCGTAGTAGAAAACTCTGCTTGCATGATAACGCTCTTCGAGATATTCAAATAGTTTGAGAAGATCCACCTTCCAGCCCTCATTCTTCATTACACCGTAAATAATATTCGAGGCATCAACAAAGGCATACGTTGAATCAGCACAAGTACGTTTCATAATTGTCCGAGAGTATACCAGATGAAGATTAAAAAACGATTAAAATGAAATGCTCTGTTTTGTACGGCTGATGCGATTGAAATACACCCGAACGCAGAAAAATCTACATTTTTTCTAGAACATCGATGCCTAAAAGATACAGGCCACTTTTGATTACTTGTGCCGTGGCAACAACAAGAAGCAACCTGGCCTCTCGAACCTTCTTGTCTTCAGCCTTAAGAACCGGACATCTATCATAGAAAACACTGAACTTCTGAGCCAGATCAAAAAGGTAGCTACACAGAAGATGAGGCGATAGTTCAGATAGCGCTTTTGCCACAATCTCAGGGTACTTGTAAAGTGTTCTAAGCATATTTACTTCTTCCTTAGACTTATAAGCATCAGCAAGTTTATCTTCAGTGTTCACAATCTTTGTTGACAAGCTCTTACCAACCTCTCTTAGTATTGAGCGACACCGTGCGTATGCATATTGAAGGTATGGGCCACTATTACCATCGAACGCTAAAGACGTTTCAAAATTGAAGATTAAATCTTTCCTTATATCGCTTCTAAGAATAGCATACTTGATCGCGCCTACTGCGATTTTATCCAACTCTGTAATTGAAATCTGTCCTTTGCTCGTGGATTGCCCATCAACCAGCGTTTTCAATCTGTTTACCACCTCAGAGATAAGCCATTCAGCTGTAATCACTTTTCCGGTTCTGCTTGACATTTTACCTTCGGGCAACCGAAGCATTCCATGCCCGATATGCGTTGTTTTCTCGGCTAGTTCAGGATTGATCTTGGACAGTGCCGACAGTATAACTTTAAAGTACTCATTTATCTCATTGCCGGTAACTATTACAGATGTGTCGTACTTAAACTTCTCATATTTGGTGGAAGCTAAACCAAGATCTTTTGCCTCATAAGTCGGCAGGCCAAGTGAATTAATAAATACTCTCGTGTGAAGGCCTTCTTTCTCCCCATCATAGACTATTGCACCCTTGCTTTTCTTAAAGATACCTTTCTTCAGATTGTCTTCAACGTACTTCTTTCCGTATTCGCCCGCGAGACTCTCAAAGAAATAGTAATCAAATTTTGTTCCCAGTTGCTTATATATACTCTCAAAGTACTCCAGACTCCACTCCCGTCCCTTGAAATAAAGCACTTTTACCTCTTCGTATGGAAGAGTTGTCCCTTCAACATACTGTTTGTAGTTTACTTGTGGTTTCAATCCTTCTTCTTTAGAAAGCCGTTCTTGTCCAGCTAGATAACAAAGGTAGTTATAATCTTTAATCTCTTCAGCAAGTGCTTTATCTTCTTTATATGCTGTCGCGCCAAGCGCATAAGCTTGTCCAAGAAAATGGACTCTGTCTGCAAGCGACTTTTCCGAAAGTATTTCAATAGTAATGTTCTCTTCCTTTAGTTTCTTTCTTAAGCCCCATACAGCTTTGGCCACATGCATACCTACATCGCCCTGATAATTAGCTCGTCTGACCGTGGCTCCAGTAGTTTCGTAAAGCCTCGCGATTGACTCACCAACTGTATTGCTAAACAGATGTCCAATATGCATCTCCTTGAAAGGATTCGGATCGGTAAACTCCACAAGGACTTTTTTGTCTTTAAGGCTATTATTGAAGCCATACTTATCTCTCTGTTCGAGAACCTTGTTCAATTCCCTAGCAAGCCAGCTCTTTTTAAGTGTGAAGTTTATATATCCACCTACGACCTCAACTTTCTCTAGGAATCCAGATTTGTCACCGACTTCGATTTTACCTGCGATTTCTTTTGCAATCTCATTCGGATTCTTCTTTAACTTTTTCGCCAGAAGCATAGCGACATTCGTAGTATAATCCCCAAAGACCATATTTTGCGGATGATCTAACACTCCTTTGTTGGTATTCTTTACAGAAAAACAAAGAGCAACTGCTTCATTGATGATTTCTATCATTCGCTTCCTAGTGTCAATTGTATTGGAAGAGAACAGTAAAACTGGATTTTGCTTATTCACGCTCATTTTTTTAAGTATATCATGTATAACATCAGCTTAACACTTCCATGTACGTCACCTATTCATCATATTGAAATTGAAAAACGGATAGGCTATATTGGTCATCGTAAAAGACACAAAGAACTGGTATTATATTTCCGCTTTCAATAAGAATCGCATTGACCTTTTTTTGCTGATCATAATATATTCGCGGAAGGATCGTAATGCAATTAGAACCGGGACGTCTTTTTGCTTTATCGATGTAAACACATGAATCGAGGAGAGCACAAGATGGATTACCGTTTTCATCCTTTAACTGAATATTGCCATTTTTTAATATAACTGTTCTAGAGCCTTTTCTCGAATATGTTTTTTCATTCAGTGATAATAATGCACACAACCTATCAGCCCAAATCAGATATTGCTTTTCGTTGAATATTACCTCTGGGCAATACCCTGCTCCCCTTATTGCACCCAGGCTAGGCTCCAAACTATCGCCGCTACTGTGTAAATCGTCTACGAGGACTGACAAGATTGTTTGTACGCTATGCAGTCTAGGGTCGTTTGCAATCAATGTGCCAATCCTTATACCTGCTAGAGTCCTTGGCTCAAGTTCAGCTCCCGCATAAAAATGACCCGCCTCCATAACCAAACCAGACGGCTGTAAAGCTAAAATGCTATCAACAATTGGCCTGACTCCTTCTGGGCATATGCCTTCATTTCCTATCGTTTTGAAACATGTATTATCAAATATTTCCATATTTACGATGATCCGGTGATTTGAATTAACTCATTAAGATTCTTCATTCCAGAACCAGTATTTATCACCACGATCTTTGCTGTTTTATCACATTTTAGCTTTCTAAGCGCGGCAAACGCTGCTGCGGAAGTAGGTTCTGCAACAATTGCCTCTTCATTTATCAGTAGTTTCAGTGCGTTATTAATTTCCCACTCTGTAACCTCAACAATATAACCGCCTGTGGCCAAAAGTGCTTCCAAGGCAACCGGCGCTGAGTATGACTCTTTTGCGACTATTCCTTCGGCAATAGAGTCCGGAATAGTGCCATCAAGCCCAACATATGGATTGCCTGTTTTTATTGCCTGTGCTAGGGGTGCAGCACTTTTAACCTGTACGCCGACTATTTTTGGTAGTTTTTTTGTTTTTCCAAGAATCGTTAGTTCGTAAAAACCTTTAAATATGCCAGCTAGACACCCACCGTTACCACAAGGTACAACGACTACATCAGGAACACCAATCTGTTCAAATACCTCAAATGCTATGGTTTTATCACCTTCTGTTCTTTCTGGACATTGTCCAGTAGTCACATTCCAGCCAGCTGGCCTCTTATCAACAAGAAATCTATATACATCTTCGTAAATTCCGTTTATTTCAGTGATTTTTCCCCCAAATAGAGATATTAGCTTTTTTTTCGCTGTACTTGTTTTCATTGGAATAAAACAATTACATTGTATTCCTGCCTTCCGAGCATATGCTGAAGTAGATAATGCTGCGTTTCCAGACGATGCGATATTAACTTTCTTTATTTTTTTCTCTACCGCAAGCGATACAATTACAGCGGATTCTCTATCTTTAAAGCAACCGGTGGGGTTGTGCTCTTCTTGTTTTACCCATAAGTCACTTAAGTTATACTTCTTTCCTAAACCATAGAGTCTTCTTAACGGAGTGTTTCCTTCACCAAGTGAAACTGATAGTTTTTTAGGCGGTAAAAGTGGAAGATACTTATCTATCCCTACCCCACTTATAGGAAATTCGCCTACCTTTTCAATAACGTATTCCACTTGACTGTTTTCGTAATATTTAACATTAGGCTTTTTCTGAGATACGCTGATCTTTTTAAGACAATATTTTAATTTCATTTTTTATATGAGTTTTATCTATGTAATCTGCAATAAAACGGTATATGCCATAAATTACTCAAATTCTCTACACCAGACAAACCAAATCTAGACTTGTTAGACTTAACGATTCTCTCAATTTTGCCAAGATATTCTTCCAAGTCGGAATTATCACACTCGTTAGCAAGAAAACCGATAACACTGCCGACAGAATTCCAATCAACCCTGCCTGGCACATTCATTCCGTTAAGCGCGTTAATTTGTGATTGTCTTAGCTGATGACAAAGATATGCCATACAGAACGACAATGGCATTTGAATATCAGCAGAGTATGTTTTAAAGTCTAGCCATGCATGATAAAGAGCCTGTGCGGAAAGCTCGCTATAAGGGATCTGCATAGTTCCAGCCTGCGCTGCAATACCTGTATATTTTGCACAAAGCGAACTAAGTGAGACAAAAAGTTTCGGGTGTCCGCACATTTGCTCATCGGGGAATATTGCACAATCCACTATGTAAGAAATAAAGGCATCATATCCATCAGTATTAAGGCCTTCAACTAATACATGATCAAATGTAGCTTCGATAGAAGGAAACTTCATCCAGATATCACCCTCAGCTTTATAGATACTATCTATGGTTTCATCAGCAACAGGTAATATGCTTGTGTCTATTTTGTTTTGAATACCCATTTGTTTCATTTTTGTTATTTACATATTTAGTCGGCTTATTTAGCCTGTGCGCTCGGCGGGAATCGAACCCGCAACATTCTGCTTAGAAGGCAGGTACTCTGTCCGTTGAGTTACGAGCGCATTTACTCGACTGAGGGCAAAAAGCCCCGCCCAAACTACCCGCCAACATTACAGTTGGTTAATAATAGGGACGGGGTCATGAAGACATCCGTGGTACCACCCTGATTCCTCGAAGCATAGCTAGAAAGTACTACAACGCCTTACCCTCGGGAAACCAGAAAAGCGATCCAAAAAGAAAACAAAAAAGCCCTAATCTCTAATCCTGCCAAATACATGACAGAAATAGGGACTAGGGCTCTAAAGTAATCCTAGTGGTACCACCCTGATTCCCTGAAGCGGGCTTATGCTTCAAGGCACTCATTAAGCTATTGTTGCTACGGAAGCTACCCGCCAGATCCTACTTTCCTCGCTTTTTGCAAAACGGGGGTTCTTCGGTCTGTAGTCTCGGAAGCGCGTTCGGAAAAAGAATCGACTCTCAGGCTTTCAGCTGTCCTGATTTGCTATAGCCTAATCTTCTCCTACTAATCTTCGTCAATGACTAAGTCATTTTGAAAGTGCTAGGTTATTATATCCTATAATGTTTACGCTTGTCAATACTTCGCAGATCACGTAAAGTATACTGAATAACATAATATATATAGCCTCTACAGAAATGCCAAAGTTAAAAGACAAAGTTGTATTAATTACCGGTGCGTCCAGCGGTATTGGCCGAGCATTTGCGATAAGATGCGCGCCTGACGGCGCCAAAATCGTCCTTGCCGCGCGCCGGAAGGAAGAGCTGGATAAGGTAGCTGAAGAGGTCAAAGCCAAAGGAGGGATTCCGCTAGTCGTCCCGACGGATGTCACTGACGCGAAAGCCGTAAAAGCACTGTTCGACAAAACCATCAAGCAGTTCCAGGTTATCAACATAGTTTTTAATAACGCAGGACTTGGGTTCGTAAAACCATTCTGGGAGACATCTGACGAGCAGCTCGCCCTCCAGGTAAACGTCAACCTCCTTGGCCAAATGTATGTTTCAAAATACGCCGCCGCTATTATGGTTAAACAAAAGAGTGGCCATATAATCCATACGTCTTCACTGGCGGGCTTGATAACAGTGCCACATTGGGCCGCATATTGTGCCACCAAGTGGGGCATCACTGCTCTTGCCGACACACTTCGAATGGAACTCGATGACTACGGAGTAAAAGTCACATCACTACATCCAGGACTCGTTAAAACCGGCTTTTTCGGGAAAGGTAAGGCAGAAGTAGATCTTGCCGGTCAACAAGCGCTTTCCTCAGAAGAGGTCGCCGAAGCAGTCTACGCTGCGGTGTTCACCGACAAGCACAGAATCGTGATTCCATTCATGTCGCAAAGCTTTTCGTTCCTGTACAAGTTCATGCCGTCACTGACTGAAGCACTCCTAGAAAGCATGACCAAAGATGCTGAGGAGGAAGACAAGAAGAGCGAAGAACTCCCTGTCAAAGCAGCTCCTGTACCCTCTTATGTTACAAAAGCGAAAAATAGTTGACATTATCAAAACAATACCTTATAATCACCTCAGCTTTTTGGGATAAGCCTTTCTGGCACTAATTTATCTATTCCCCAAATGGCGGTAAAACCGACAAAAAAACTATTCGCCGTGGTTGAGCTTGGTGGCACGCAAGAACTCGTTACGCTTGGTGAGAAAATCGAGACCGATCGCGTAGACACCGAAACAGAGAAGCAACTTGTTTGTGACAAAGTACTTCTTTTGGTTAATGATTTAAAAGTCAACGTAGGTAACCCATATGTAAAAGGCACAACGGTCACATTTAAAGTACTCGAGCACAAGAAGGACAAAAAGATCAAGATTATTAAGTTCAAGTCCAAGTCACGCTATCGACGTACTACAGGTCACAGGCAGCCGATTTCCATACTCGAAGTTGTTAAAATCGGTGATGCTGTCGCCGTAAAAGCAGAAGCAAAAGTCAAACCGAAAAAGGTTAAGGTCGTTAAGAAAGTCTCAAAGAAAAGATAAGAATTTGGAATTTGGAATTCTGATTATTATTAGTATTACTTGGATATAAACTTTAAAGATGGCTAAAAAGAAAGGTGGCGGCTCAAAAATGCACCAAGGGTGTGATGTTAAAGGGAAAAGACTTGGAATCAAGGTTCATGAAGGTGGAAAAGTAAAGATTGGGACAATAGTTTTAAGGCAACGCGGAACAGTATATTTTCCAGGACTTCACACTGGAATTGGCAAAGACTACTCGATATATGCTAAAATCGATGGTACTGTCAAATACAAAACGACAACAGGTAAAAAAAGGGGCAGAAAAACAGTAATAATTGAACAAGAATCGAATCCCTAGCGTATACGGTCATAAAAACGCCCGCAGGTGCGGGAGGATAGTGGTACATATTTGACTTGATATGAAAACAGTGATAGAATCGCAGTTCTAAATAACCAGGCCTGTTTATGAGCGCAAAAACCGATCTTGACTTTTCCGGAAAAGAACGGATCTTCCTTGGCAAGATTAAACCTGCCGCTGAACATCCAAATCTTATTGACGCACAACTCTCTTCGTACAAAAAATTTATCGAAGAAAGGCTGCCTTCGTTGTTTGAGCGAATTAATCCAGTAGACGATAACACTGGTAAAATATGGCGAATTGAATTTGGCAAAACCACGCTTAAGAAACCTTCACTAACCGAAGAAGACGCGAGAATGAAACAACTTTCGTATACTGCGCCTTTGTATGTTGAAGCCAGACTTATTAATAAAAAAACAGGTGAGGTTGTAAAGCAGGAGCTTTTTGTTGGTGAGATACCAATAATGACTCCTCGCGGAACATTTATCATTTCCGGTAACGAGCGCGTCGTTGTAATGCAAATAGTACGGTCAGAAGGCGTCATTTTTATCCACAGTTCAAACATTTCGCCTACCAGAAACCTCTATATGGCGCAAATAATGCCTGAGCGTGGTGCTTGGATTACACTTGACATAAACAAAGCAGGCGTAATTACAGTTAAACTTGCGCCTAGACGGCCAAAGATACTATATACTACGCTTCTTAGAGCACTCGGTTACTCCTCTGATGCTGAGATTTGGTCGCATTTTGAGGACATCGATAAGAATGATGAGTTTAAGATGATCGATGCCACTCTTGCGAAAGATAAATGTAGCAGTTTTCCTGAGGCTGTTTTTGAGATTTACAGCAAAATTAGACCAGATGTTAGCAGCACACTGGAGAATGCCAGTACGTATCTTCAAAATATGCTTTTTAACTCAAGGCGGCTTTTTCTGGGAAGAGTTGGCAGATATCAATTAAACCGAAAGCTTGAGCCAAAATACCAACTCAAAGCCGATGGCGAGGGGCTTATGCTTCGGAAAGAAGACTTTATTGCGGTAGGACGCGCACTTCTACAGGTCAACAGCGGTGTAAAGTCACCAGACGATATGGATCATCTGGCAAATAGACGTATTCGAAGGGTCGATGAGCTTCTCACAGATCACCTGGAAGAAGCGATCACGCGAGTTGAGAAAGGTATCAAGGACAAAATGAGCTTACATGCGGCAATTGAACGACTCACACCAACAGAACTCGTAAACACCAAACCATTGATTCATGCTATCAACGAATTTTTTGGAACCAGCGCTGTGTCACGCTACATGAACCAAATGAATATTGTCGCGGAACTTGCAAATAAACGCGAGCTTACAGCTGGTGGCCCTGGTGGTCTTTCAAAGCAACGCGCAACCTTCTCGGTAAGAGATGTACATTATTCACATTATTCACGTATTTGTCCTCTCGAGACACCGGACGGTAGCAGTATTGGAGTAGTTAACCATCTAGCACTGTATTCACGCATAAATGACTTTGGATTTATTGAGGCACCATTTAGAAAAGTTTATTCTGCGCTAGATCTAAGCGATAAAAAACAAAAAGCAAAGTTAGTCGGACGTATTTGCAACGAAACAGTAAAAGACACTCACGGTGAAATACTGATAAAAAAGGGCGAGCAGATCACTGAGAAACTTGCGGGCATAGTTTGCAAGATTGCAAAATCAATCAAAATTAAACCCTATGCCAGTACTGAAGTACAATATCTCACATCAGACCAGGAGATCGATAAGGTTTTTGCACCAGCCTCAATAACACTGGACGAACACGATAATTTCACAGAAAAGAACGTACCAGCTAGAAGAAATGAGCGGTTCACAACACAGCCAGGGGATAGAGTTGACTATATTGATGTGGACCCAGCACAGATTTCTGGCTCAAGTTTTGCCTTGGTTGCATTCGCAGAAAATACAGATCCTCATCGTACTCTGCTTTCGGCCGGAATGGTTCGACAGTCTCTACCTCTAGTTTTCCCAGAAGCACCGATCGTTGGAACTGGAAAAGAAGAGTACCTTGCACGCGAATCTGGCTACACCGTATATGCTGCCGAAGAGGGCATAGTAGAAAGTGCTGAGGCTTCAAAGATACTCGTCAATGAAAAAGGCAAAAAGAGGGCTTACGCGCTTGAAAACTACCGGAGAACAAATGACAACACAAGCATTAATCAACGACCAATAGTCCACGCAGGACAACATGTCAAGAAAGGACAACTATTGGCTGACGGACCTAGCGTTGACAACGGAGAAGTATCAATAGGTACAAATTTAAACGCGGCAATCATGTTTTATGATGGATATAATTATGAAGATGGTTTCGTGATCTCTGAGCGGGTAATTGCTAATGACAAGTTTACAAATGTATGGATCCACGAATATTCACAGGAGGTACGAGAGACCAAGCTTGGTGCAGAGGAAACCACAAGCGACATTCCAAATGTTAGCGAATTTGCGCTTAGAAATCTAGACAAAAACGGAATCGTCCGTGTCGGCGCTGAAGTTAAGCCTAATGATATTCTTGTTGGAATTGTAGCTCCCAAAGGAGAGCACGAGCTAACAGCGGAAGAGAGATTACTTCGTGCTATTTTTGGCGAACAGGCGCGTGATGTGCGCGACTGTTCGCTTCGAATTCCTCACGGCGAAGGAGGCGTAGTAATTAACACACAGGTACTTAGTAAAGAAAAAGGCGACCAACTTCCAACTGGAACTATTAAAATGATTCGCGTTTGGGTAGCAAAACTTCACAGGCTAAACCTTGGAGACAAGATTAGTGACCAACATGCACAGAAAGGCGTAGTATGTAAGGTTCTTCCGGTAGAAGACATGCCACATATGGCAGACGGCACACCTGTAGATGTACTTGTGAACCCAATGTTTTTGAAGCGTATGAATGTAGGGTTACTAAAGGAGATGCTTTGGGGAAAGATGGCAGAGCTGTTGGGCGTAAAGTTCGCAGTACCACAGTTTTCGCCATTAGCAGAAAAAGAGGTAAAAACAGAACTGGCAAAGCGGGGGCTAGAAGTACAAGAGAAGATTCCGCTATATGATGGACGTACAGGCGAAAGATTTGACGCTGATATCGTTGTTGGACCAAAGTACTTTTTGAAACTACACCACATCTCGGAAGAAAAGATCCACGCTCGATCTACTGGGCCATATGCAATTGTTACTCAGCAGCCATTAGGTGGCAAGGCTCAGTTTGGAGGCCAGCGCTTTGGAGAGATGGAAGTGTGGGCGCTAGAGGCACATAGTGCACCTTATGCGCTACAAGAGATGCTTACGATTAAATCGGACGATATCCGTGGCCGTTCTCAAGCGTATGATGCAATAGTTCATGGTGACAAGATCGATCCAATCGGTGTCCCTGAAGTGTTAAGGGTGTTCATAACCGAGCTTCGTTCCTTGATGTTAAATCCTCAGCCAATCAAGGTTATTAATCCAGCAAGCCCGAGCTCAACAGCTGATTCTCAAACAACCGAAGTCTTGCAGAGCAAACAACCACCACAAAACGCACTGCAGAAGAAAAAGGAACCGAGACAGGCTAAACAGCGTAAGAAAACAAGCAAATCCGCGAAGAAGGCGGAAAAAGATAGTAAAGATAAATAGCAAGCACCAAGATGGCAGACTGCAACCTAGAACCAGGTACACTTAAAGATTTTTCAGCACTTAAACTGACACTTGCATCACCAGATGATGTTATGTTCTGGTCACATGGAGAGGTCACTCGAGCTGAAACAATCAACTATCGGACACACCGTCCTGAGCCAGCCGGTTTGATGTGTGAGAAAATATTCGGTCCGGTTAAAAGTTATCAGTGTTACTGTGGAAAATATCGAAAAGCAAAGTTCAAGGGCATTGTGTGTGACAAATGTGGTGTAGAGGTAACCCACAAGTCAGTTCGCCGTGAGAGAATGGGACATATTAAGCTGGCTTCGCCAGTTGTTCACATTTGGTACATTCACGGTGTACCAAATAAACTTGCTACACTTCTTGACTTGCCACAAAAAAAACTCCAAGCGTGTGTGTACTTTGCACGATACATGGTTACTGAAATAGACGAGGCCGGTCGCAAACCAGCAATCAAACAAGTTAGGGCCACTTTTGACACAAGGATTAGTGATATTAAAAGCGAAATGGATAAAGCGATTGCGCTTGAAAAGAAGAAATCAAGCAAGGAGATCGCAGGTCTAAGTAAAGCAGAAAACAAAGAAACACTCGAGCTTAGTCAGGATAAACTCGAACATGACAAAGATCAAGGTATTGCGAAGCTTAGAAAAGAGTACAAGGCTAGACAGGACATAGTTCGCACAGAATATGATAGCTTGGAGGGCTTAATAAACCGCTTAAACGTCGGCGAAATTGTTTCCGAAGAAGAGAAGCAATTGCTCGAGGATTATAACGTTGAATTTTACACTTTAAAGATGGGTGCTGATGCGGTAAAAACACTTCTTGAAAAACTTGACCTGAAGGCACTTTCTAAGGAACTTCACGAAGCACTGGACAAGGCTAAGCTTCAGCAACGAGCGAAAATGGTTCAGCGACTCCGTATGGTTGATGGAATGGCACAAGGTGATATAAAGCCCACATGGTTTATTACTGAAACATTACCAGTGCTTCCACCTGATCTTAGACCAATCGTTCCAATTGCAGGAGGCCGGTTTGCAAGTTCTGATCTGAACGACTTATACAGACGTGTAATAAATCGAAACAATCGATTGAAACGTCTCATTGACCTTGGCGCACCTGAAGTAATCCTACGGAATGAACGGCGGATGTTGCAGGAAGCAGTAGATGCATTGATAGATAATAATCACCGGCCAAGTCGACCTGTATTAAACACCAGAAGACTTCCACTAAAATCCCTTTCTGATATTTTTCGCGGTAAATCCGGGCGATTTAGGCAGAACCTCCTTGGAAAAAGAGTAGACTATTCTGGCCGTGCAGTTATCGTAACCGGTGGTGTAGACTACAGTTTACGGCAATGCGGTGTACCAAAACATATGGCACTCGAGCTTTTTAAACCATTCATAATACATAAGCTTTTGGAGCGTGGCCTCGCAAGTAACGTTAGAAATGTTCGCTTTATTATCGAGGAAGAAACTCAGGAAGTATGGGATATACTAGACGAAGTTATCAAAGATTATCCTATACTCCTAAACCGAGCACCTACTTTACACAAACAAGGAATACAAGCGTTTTACCCAGTGCTTGTAGAGGGTGACGCAATTAGAATTCCACCTATGATCTGTGACGGTTTTGGTGCAGACTTTGATGGAGATATGATGGCTATACATGTACCGCTTTCTGACAAAGCAAAAGAAGAGTGTAAGACTAAAATGATGGCCACACAAAATATTCTTAGGACAGGAGACGGACAAACTGTGATTAAACCTCATCGGGAAATCATTCAAGGACTGTATTACATGACAACGATAAACGCCAGCCTGGAACCTATAAAAACTGTTTTCACTGATGCCTCTGAAGCAATTACTGCGTACCAACAGAAACAAATCAAGCTGCGCGCGCCACTTAAAGTCTTAATCGAAGATGAAATAGTAGAAAGCACTGTTGGGCGAATTCTCTTCAATGAGCTTCTACCTAAAGGGTTTAGGTTCGTCAATCAACATACAAACAAAAAAGTACTAGGCGAAATTACATCTGAGGTTTTTGAGAAATTCGGCGCAGAAGAGACCATAGACTTTCTTGACCGAGTAAACCGAAGTGCCTTCCAGGCCGCCACAGCACAGGGCTTTTCACCAGGAATTTCCGATTGTATCTCACCTCCTGGCCTCGAGAAAAAGATTGAGGTGCTTCTTGAGCGAACTAACCAGCTAGTAGCTGATTATGAAATGGGTTTAATCTCAGAGTTCGAGAGAGTTCAAGAGTTCCAAAAGATGTGGGCTCAACTCATAGAAGAATCGAGAAAAGAAACTATCGAAAACATGAGCCCAGAAAACCCAGTTCGTGCGGCTATTGACGCAAAATCTAGATGGGATGAAAGTATGATTACGCAGGTATCCGCCTTTAAAGGAATTATCCAGGATGTTATGGGCCGAACCATTGAACTTCCGGTAACACATAACTTTGTGCAAGGTTTGACCGAATTTGAGTACTTTATTTCGTGTAGAGGAGCACGAAAAGGCTTGATCGATACAGCGCTTAAGACTGCGGAATCTGGCTATCTGACACGAAGACTTGTTGATGTAGCACACGATTCGGTCATTAGAGAGGAAGACTGTGGTTCCAAGGAAGGAATGAACTTGTATCGTGAAGATGACAAATACCGCTCCGAACCATTCAAGAAGCGACTGATCGGGCGATATCTTGCTAAAAAAATAACTGACCCAAAGACTAAAAAGGAGATTGCTAAACGAAACGCGTATATCACCAAAGAGATAGCAGATGGCATCGATGCGTCAGGCATTGACCCGGTCATCATACGTTCTCCAATCACATGCCATACACCATTTGGCCTATGCGCAAAATGTTATGGAATTGACCATGGTGTCAATAAACCAGTTGAACTTGGAAGACCAGTAGGGGTGTTAGCCGCACAGTCATTAGGAGAGCCTTCTACTCAGCTCGTACTTAGAACTTTCCACAAAGGTGGGGTTATTGGTACAGACATCACACATGGTTTACCTAGAGTCGAGGAACTCTTTGAGGCACGGGTACCAAAAGGTGCAGCTGTGATTGCTGAAATCGATGGTGTAATATCCATAGAAAAAACTGAGAAAGACACCGTTATTGTCACGGTTATTAATCAGACACCAGAAGTTTTCAATTTTAGCTACAAGAAGGATGCTAACCTTTTGGTTGGGAAGAAAAAAGGTGTGCGCACAGGTGAACCACTTTTTGTAGATGACAAAGGTAAAGAAGTGAAAGCACCAACAGCAGGTAAAATTACAATAAGCAAAGAAGCACACGAGCTCGTTCTTGAAGGGATACAGCTCGAACAGGCCAGATACGAGATCTCAGTAGACGAAGAGTGCTTAGTGAAAAATGGTGACCAGATCAAAGCCGGAACATTAATCACTCAAGGAAACATCGATCCTAAGATTCTTGTTCAGACCAAGGGCTTACTAGAAGCGCAAAGGTACACGATCAACAACATCCAGAAAGTGTACAGCGAACAAGCCGCCTCGGTCGCTGACGTGCATATCGAAATTATTGTTGCTCAAATGGCAAGATTGGTTGAAATAGTTGATCCTGGTGACACAAACCTGCTTCTTGGTGAGTTCAAAGATAAATACGCCATACTCAATTTGAACAAAGAACTTGAGGCTGCAGGTAAAAAACCAGTACGATTTAAACCACGCTTAATTGGAGTAAAAGCAGCATCACTAAAGAAAGACTCATTCCTTTCTGCCGCGTCTTTCCAGGAACAGGTTCGCGTACTCTCTGACGCGGCAGTTGTAGGAAAGATCGATTATTTGCGTGGATTGAAGGAAAATGTTATAATCGGCAAGCTTGTTCCGGTCGGAGAACATGCCAAATTAGCTAAAGATTTAGAAGAGGTTTGCTATGGCACGGGTATCACAACTAGTGCGGAAACCACGAAAACCGAAAAGACCGAAAAGTAGGTATATTGACATCGCCTACGACTATAATAGCCTGAAAAACCGGATGACTCTTCGAAGAAATCCTGTAAAAAGAGGCGTTTGTCTAACGGTCAGAACGATGACACCGAAGAAACCGAATTCTGCCCTTCGCAAGGTGGCGAGGGTAAGGTTATCAAATAAATCTGTCGTTACCGCGTATATTCAGGGCGAAGGGCATAATCTGCAAGAACACTCCATTGTAATGGTCAGGGCAGGCCGTGTACCTGATTTGGTCGGAGTAAAGTACCACATCGTACGTGGGGTTTACGATACAGCTGGTGTGTCTAGACAATCGTCTCGATCGCTCTATGGAATGAAAAAGAAAGCTGCCGAAAAAGCTAAGCAAGGTGACGTAGCTGTAGAAGCTAGCGCTCCAGCTGAAAGCACTAAACCAACAGCTGAGGCCAAAGCATAACATTAACCTATTTATAAACAATGCGAGGAAAACAAGCCCCAAAACGAGATAAAACACCTGATCTAGTATACCATTCAACCGTGATTCAAGAATTGATCAATAAGGTAATGCAAGACGGCAAGATGAGTACAGCAAAAGCGATCGTTTACGACGCTTTTGCTATTTTAAAAGAGCAAACAAAGAAAGAGTCAATAGAAGTGTTTAATAAGGCGCTTGACAGTATTCGACCGACAGTTGAACTTCGAAGCCGGAGGGTTGGGGGAGCAAACTATCAAGTACCTATGCCTGTGACTAAAGAGCGAGGTAGTTCCCTTGCAATCAAATGGGTCGTTACTCTTGCTAGGAAAGCTCGCGGTAAGAACATGGCAAAGAAACTAGCAAAAGAGTTTATTGATGCATACAATAATACCGGCGAAGCCATAGCGAAAAAAGAAAATACGCACAAGATGGCAGAAGCTAACAAGGCGTTTGCGATCTTTCGATGGTAAAGCAAACACTGAATACAGAATCCTGAATTTTGAATTAACAAACAAATGGTTAAATTAAAATCGTTAGACAAAACTATCAAGGAAGCAAAGAAAACTCCACTGGAACGATTTAGAAATATCGGCATTATCGCACATATTGACGCAGGAAAGACCACTACAACTGAGAGTTTTCTGTATTATACTGGCATGACCTACAAGATCGGCAAGATCGATGATGGTGATACGGAAATGGACTGGATGGAACAGGAGAAAGAGCGCGGAATTACAATTACTTCCGCTTCTACAACCTGTTTCTGGACCATCGATAACGACCCAGAAAAATATCGAATCAATATAATCGACACACCCGGACACGTAGATTTCACTGCCGAAGTAGAGCGGTCACTTCGTGTTTTGGATGGAGCAGTCGTGGTTTTTGACGGCAAAATGGGTGTAGAGCCGCAAAGCGAGACTGTGTGGCGCCAGGCTGATCGTTACAACGTTCCCCGAATGTGTTTTATTAATAAACTTAACTTGGTTGGGGGCGATTTTGACATGAGCCTAGCGTCAATCAAGGAGAAGCTTACTACTAATGCTGTCGCGATTATTTTCCCGATCGGCATTGAGAAAGAAATGAATGGACTAGTTGATGTAATCAAGATGAAAGCATATACCTACAAAGATGCGGAACACCACGAGTTTAACGAGGTCGAGATACCAGCAGAGCTCAAAGAGAAAGCTGACAAAATGCGAGCAGAACTATTGGACAAGATTGCGGATGCAGATGACAAATTGATGGAGAAGTATCTCGCTGGTGAGACGCTAACCGAGAAAGAGATCATCAAGGCTCTTCGAACCAAGACTATAAAAGGGGATATCTATCCTGTTCTTGGCGGCGATAGCCGAGCTGGCATGGCCAAGTTCATTTTAAACGCTATCGTACGGTATCTGCCTTCACCGCTTGATCGCGGTGAAATACAAGGACTCGATCTGGACACAGATAAAGAAATTAGTAGAAAACCTGATGACAAAGAAGCATTTTCAGCCGTGTCTTTCAAGATTGTTACTGACCCGCATGTCGGAAAACTAGCGTATTTTCGTGTGTATTCTGGACATCTAGCTACAGGTGACATGGTTTACAATTCTACTCAAGATTCGAAAGAAAAAGTAAGCCGACTCTTAATGATGCACGCGAACCATAGAGAAGAGGTAGCGGATGTTCATACTGGCGACATTGCAGCTATTGTTGGTCCTAAAAAGATTAAAACAGGCGATACCCTTTGCGACGAAATAAAACCGATCAAGTTCCCTGGTATCAAATTTATCGAACCGATTGTTTCACAGGCTATCGAGCCTGCAACTAAAGTTGACCAAGAAAAAATGGGTATGGGTTTAAACAAATTGATGGAAGAAGACCCTACATTTAAAGTTGCTTCTGATGAAGAAACAGGCCAAACAATCATTTCAGGAGTGGGAGAACTTCATCTTGAAATAATGGTAGACCGTTTGAAGCGCGAGCACCATACCACTGTTAAGGTTGGTAAACCACAGGTGGCATACAAAGAAACTATTGAAATTACTGCGGAAGCCGAAGGTCGATATGTCAAGCAAAGCGGTGGTCATGGTCAATATGGAGATGTTTGGCTTAGACTTGAACCTACGACCGAGCAAATGGGCTTTGAATTTACGAACGCGATTCGCGGTGGTGCAATTCCAGCCGAATATATTCCTGAGGTTGAAAAAGGTGTTAAAAAATCAATTCTGTCAGGCATTCTAGGTGGTTATCCTGTAGTAGGTGTGAAAGTCACTTTGTTCGATGGCTCGTTTCACGAAGTTGACTCAAGCGGTATCTCTTTCCAAATTGCCGCACAAATGGGCTTCAAAGAGGCTATGCGCATTGCTAAGCCAATTCTTCTTGAGCCTGTGATGTCAGTAGATGTGACTGCGCCAATCGACTACATGGGCGAAGTGACAAAAACGATCTCCTCTAGACGCGGTATTATTCTCGGAACAGATCAGGTGAAAAGCGTGCAAGTAATCCACTCAGAAGTCCCTCTGGCTGAACTTTTTGGTTATGTTAACGAACTTCGCTCGGTGACCAACGGTCGTGGCGCGCCCTCAATTGAATTCAAAAAGTACGCTAAAGTGCCAACCGAAACCCAGAAGAAAGTACTAGGGATAGAATAGCTTCTCAGTCACTCTATTCACTATTCCTTGATATTTCGCAATAACGTTGTTAAGTTATTGAGTATATATTAACTGGCTATCAGTTTAATGGCAGATACAGTTCACTCTACAGAACTCGACAGAGAAGAGAACACTAGGCCACTTCCGGTATCTGCACAGTTCCTCAACTAGATTCGACAATTAAATAGGGCACAGCATTTTAACGACATTCCTAGAAACTATATGCTTGCAGAGTTTATTAGGGATGATATTGCATGCGAGAACTTCCAGGTCCAACCTCAAGATTCTCCAGATAGACTTCCTGCTCCATATAATAGTTTTGTAGAAAAGCTTATCCAGGCATACAAGGCCGCAAGAAATCGCCTGAGACCAGCTTCCACCTCGCTAAATGCTGAATTATCTGAGGAAATCCGTAACATAGCACTTAGTGCATTCAGAGAAAAGCTCGTTGTTACAAGAATATTCGCACCCGGCAACTTCTTTACTCATGCAGGATATATAGGAGACCTGGACACCATTCTAAACGATGGTAATCTTATGAGTCCAGCGGCAAGAGTAAATACCAGTGACAGATCCGTTGCACTAGAAAACTCAAGGTTTGCTGGAGCTAGAGCACAACCTGATTCTAACGCCCTGTTTTTTCATCACCTTGGTAGAAGACCCGTAATTGGATATTCATCAATCGAGAGAGGGGATTCTGATATAGTATTTGTTGTTCCAGCGCAAAGTCTAGCCTCTCGAGCTAAAGCCATAAAGGTCGGGATTGATTCAAGGAACTTATCCACCGATGAAATTGCTGTGACAGCCTCTGCTTCTTCTGAGAAAGAGGGTGAACTAACGGGCGCATTTGACGATACGCTGGCAATTCCGTTAACAGAATGTTACGTATTGGCAAGAGATAAGGAAAGAGTATACGACATTTTCCGGAGGCGAGGATATTCAGAAGCCTGGATTAGCACACATATTATTGCGTGGGATAGCCAATCTCCTCTGCATTACACACTCTTACTTGAAAAGCAAAGTCCTTCAGACGATAGGTGGCCTAGAGTTCGAAGACTTAGTCGAACTAACCAAATGAGTTATATGTACAAGATTACGTATACAGAATAATAATACTGACTAATCCTCCAACCTTTTGTAGTCAACACCCAGGTCGGTGTCGGCAGTTGTCCGTTTATCGCCGATTATACGCGCAACAGCAATAATACCAGTCAACGCAAGAAGCCCTGCACCACCCCACAATACCCACACAATAATTGTAGAAGTTTGCAGATGTGCAGAAAACCAGTTCAGTTTCTGCGTTAGATCACCAGAAAGAAGCCCTGTGTTTTGCGCAACGCTGTTGATCAAAACACCTGCAATCGAGCATACACCCGCTATCACAAAGCAAAATAGTGCAATAAAGAACTTGTTGATTGCTTTCATTTGTTTCCAACGTTATATAGTTCGAACTAGATCTGAACAGTCGTTCCTGTCGGCGGTTTCACGTCGATCTTGTTCTCAAGAGGCATCGCCTGTATCCAGATCTTTCCGCGATTAAACATAATCTCGTTGCCGGACAGATCGTAGAACTTGGTTCGACTCTCACCATCGGCTTTTGACCATGTGCCTTCGATGATCTTGCCATCCATCAGAATAACCGCTGTACCAGTACCAATCACCTCAATATCGTTATGGTTCTTGCGATCACCTTGCGCATTTGAGTCAACACGCATAATCACCACGTTTTTCGCAGAGAGTTGGGTATTTGTAGTCGCATCAAGATGAGGTGTACTTTTCGTCAATGTACCATGCGCCCTTTTATATGAATTCATCACAGGGTCATACGTCCAAACAGTCTCGTATGTGCTTTGAGAATATCCCGTGGTAAGCTTTACGTGCAGGCTGTGTGCGGTAGTAGAGTAGTCAGTTACACCAGTTGTTGCTGAGACTGGATCGATTTCCTCCTTAAAAAGATAGGTCTGAACGTTCTCGATTCCGCCTGTCCAGCCCTGCTCCGCGGCTTCAGTCCACAACGTTTCAGGCAAAGAGTATGCACAGTGTTCCTGGGCGTGGTGTTTTCGGCATTCAGAATCACGTAAAAACGCGCGATCCGACACCTCAAGCACACCATATTTTCGGACCACACTTCGGACGTTAATCTCAGGATCGCTCGAATGAGCCTCGCCGATATGATGATAAATGCACCCTTCAATATCAGTCGTCCATTTCACATAGTAGGCACGAGCGCTGCGGATCGGCATCAGCCGACTTGGCGTATTAGACCAAACAACTGCCATAAACCGCGTAATTCCACCCTCGGCGAGCGCCTCGTACACCAGGTCTGCTTCCGCGAGGCCGTACTGCGGCCGAGCGTCAGGATGGTTTTCAATCATTACGCAAAGCGGTCGGTTCGCCATCTTGGCAGTCAGCGCATCACCTGACTCAATTAGTACACCATTTATCGGGTTCTCGAAATATGTAACCACCGGCTCTTCCGGACCTGTGTCAGTCGTATCTGCAGTGTCACCCACGTCTTCTGTATCATCAGAGTTGAACACCCGATCCCACCAACCCCAGTACCACGCCATTCCCCCAATCGTTCCAGCAACTAGCACACCGACAATTGCCCACACATACCATCGAAGGTGAAAGCGTTTCGCAGGCTTTTCTACTGCATCACCCTTTTCCGCCTTTGTCTTCAGTTCATCTTCTTGAGCCAATTCAATATCAGGCGTGTCGCCTGCGACTACAATTGCCATGGTTTTACTGCTTAATTAATAACGAATTTAATGCGCGCGTCTCTTCCTCGGCCAGCGTTGCCTCAACTTTACCGGCCTCAACCTTTTTCCCATAAACTCGTGTGCTTGTTCGGCCATGGATTACATTTATCAATACTCCAGTATTGTTTGCATCCAACATCACCAGAACAAAGCTTTGTGCGCCGCCTACGTCTTCGTACGCATCGTACCGCTCTAGTACTACTTTCTGTGTTGCGCCTTTGGCGCGGTTAAGATACTCGCTAACTTCGCGCTGAAGCGTCTCAGCACTTTTGTCATTTTTCTCGATTTTCTGCTTTAGTATGGAAAGTTCCTTTTCAAGATCCTTTCCGCCCAGATTTAAAACCTGATCGATTCTGCGTTTTTGCGTGAACGCAAAAACGCACCCCACCACCCCTATCGCTACCCCCGCTACTGCAATATAAAGAGTAAAATCCATATAACAACGTTACCATATCTCGCCACCCGCAGCAAATTAACAATCAGTAGAAACCCACTAGTACCTAGGTTATCAAAAAGACTTTGACAGCAAGCTTCAGCTTTGCTACAATTCTTCAAAGGATGAAAACACGCGAACTAGCCAAAATCATTAGCATTATCTACCCAGCCTAGGGCGAGATAGTGTTGGGCTAGTCGCAAACACAAGATATCCCGCCAAAAAAGGCGGGACTTTTGTTTTTATCGCAACCATCCCGACGAAGCCTTGGCGAAGTCGGGACAAGCAATATATGATAGAATACCAATATGAACTGGACAGAAGTAGAATCACACCCAAAGCTATCAGCTCTCGAGGCAGGTGTCAGAAATTTCTGGAAAAAGAGTAAAACTTTTGAGAAATCGATCGAACAACGCGCAATCGACAATGCATTCACCTTTTACGACGGTCCACCGTTTGCCACAGGCCTTCCGCACTACGGTCACCTACTCCAGGGCTATATGAAAGATTCAATCCCTCGGTACTGGACTATGCGTGGCAAGCATATTGAGCGGCGCTTTGGCTGGGATTGCCACGGCCTGCCAATCGAAAACATCGTCGAGAAAGGGCTAAAAATCTCCAGTAAAACCGAAATTGAAGCACTTGGCGTAGCCAAGTTTTGCGAGCTTTGCGAGTCCAAAGTGATGACCTACGCTGAAGACTGGAAAGAGTATATCGAACGAGCTGGCCGCTGGATCGACATGAAGAACGACTATAAGACAATGGATGTAGATTACATGGAATCTACCTGGTGGGCTTTCAAGCAACTTTGGAACAAAGGACTAATTTACGAAGGCAAAAAGAGTATATGGGCATGTCCTCGCTGTGCTACACCTCTTGCGCAAATAGACGTAAACGACCAGGCCGTACACATTGAAACCGAAGACCCTAGTATAATAGTTAAGTTTAGAGCGGAAAAGCTATCTTTCAGTATTGTTGAGAACTCGAAATACGTTGACCGAACTTTTCTTCTAGCTTGGACAACAACTCCATGGACAGTTCCAGCGGATGTCTTGCTTGGCATAAATCCGAAGGAAAAGTATATTGCGTTCGAGCATAACGGCGAACTTTTGTTGTGTGCCGAAAAGAGACTAGTAAATATTTGCGAACTACTAAAAGAAAAGGCGCCAAAGCCGCTGGCTACATTTCCTGGCAAGAAGTTGCTTGGTACAACCTACTACCCAATATTCGACCATATGGATATCTCGGAAGGCATTAAGTTTAAGGTAGTGGCCGCTGACTTTGTATCGATGGAAGAAGGCACTGGAATAGTACATATCGCACCCGCTTTTGGTGAAGATGACTTCCTTCTGGGTCAAAAACTAAAAGCCGGCATTATTCAGCATCTTACGCTTGACGGTCACTTCACAGCGCCGGAAGAGGTAAAAGATAAATATCTATGGGACAAAGTAGCTGAAATAGAGTTGCTTAACCAGATAAAAGAGAAAAACGCCTTGCTTTATAACGGAAGGGCTAAGCACGTCTATCCAGAGTGTTGGCGATGTCATACTAAGCTTTTTACCTATGCCATGAAAGCTTGGTTTGTCTCTACGACTAGTATAAAAGAACGGCTATACAGTACGCTTGAGCGAACCTACTGGATACCTGAATATGCTAGAACCGGTCGTTTGGGCGATTGGATGAAAAATCTGCAGGATTGGTGCATCAGTCGGAATCGCTATTGGGGTACTCCGCTTCCTATTTGGAGATGTGATAAGTGCGGTGAACTAGAAGTTATTGGTTCGATTGAAGAGCTGCAAAAAATATCGGGCGATAAGGTCACTGACCTTCACCGCAACCATGTTGATCAGCTCACCTGGAAATGCGGTAAACCTGAGTGCCAAGGTGAAGTGAAACGTATTGAAGAGGTGCTAGACTGCTGGTTCGACTCAGGCTCGATGCCATACGGGATACTTCACTATCCGTTTGAGAATAAAGCAAAGTTTGAAGCTAATTTTCCGGCTGATTTTGTAGGTGAAGGAATTGAGCACGCAACCAAATGGTTCTATTCGACACTAGTTATATCTGTTGGTATCTTCGATAGAGCCCCGTATAAAAATGTCGTAAACACTGGAATTATTCTGGCTGAAGACGGCCGAAAGATGAGTAAAAGCTTGAATAACTACCCAGATCCGCTTAAACTCTTTGACGAAACCAGTTCAGATGCCTTGAGGTTCTTCCTGTTCAACAGCCCAGTGGTCAAAGGTGAGTTTATGCGCTTTTCAGAGAAGGGTGTGCGCGAGGTTGTGAATAACCTACTTTATCTCTACTGGAACACGTTCAAGTACTTTGTGACTTACGCGGAGATTCACAACTGGAAACCTACATTTCCGATGGAGCGACCGCTGGACAAACTTGAGCAGATGCTTATGGAAAAGCCCAAGCCAAACTACCTGGATCGCTGGATTGTAGCGCGAACTTTGGATGTGATAAAAGACGTAAACGAGGCTTTTGAAAAATATGACCTTTCTGCGGTGGTTAAGCCGATCCAGCCCTTTGTCTTTGATCTTTCAACCTGGTATGTGCGCCGTAATCGTGACCGTTTTGCGAAAGGTGACAAGGCAGCGTTTGAAACACTTTACTGGGTACTTTATCAGTTTACTAAAGCAGTTGCGCCGATACTTCCATTTACAGCTGAAGCGGTTTGGCAGGGTTTGGTGGTTCCGTGGAAGCCTGAGTTTGAGTCAGTTCATTTAAAAATGTTTTCAGTGATAGACACTGCCAAACTCAGTCGGATGCAAAGTACGCAGGAAGAGTGGGCTAAAGTTGAAAAACAGGTCGAGATTACGCGCGCATTCTGCGCGCTTGGGCATAAGCTTCGCGACCAGAACAAGTTGCCAGTACGACAGCCGCTCGGAAAGGCTCTTCTTTTTCATCCACAGTTTGAAAAAAATCCAGCACTCGAAGACTCTATCAAAGAAGAGCTAAACGTTAAAACACTTGAATACGGGTTAGATCTTCCCAAAGAAGGAAAATGGGTCGCTGTCGATGAAAAGAACGCTGATGGCACAGCTAAAATAAAAGTGGCGCTCGACACCGCCATGACCCCCGAACTCGAAGCTGAAGGACTAAAACGAGAAGTACTTCGTGCCATCCAGGACGCCCGCAAGAAAGCCGGCCTCAAGGTTGGAGATCAAGCCAGTATCAAGCTGACGATCCCAAAGCAGGATCTTGAACTTCTAACGAAGTATCAGTATATTGAGGAGATAGAAAAACATTCAGGAAGTAGCCTCGTTATAAAAATCGGAACTGAGATAGTAGCTATCGTTTAGATTTATTTAGCAACCGATAAATATGAAACCAACAGAAAGACATTATGAACATGATGAGAGTCTACCTCCAAAGAAATACCCTAGGTCAATCCAGTGGGCATATTCACAAGGACGATCCAGAACAGATGGTTCCGCTGCGGCAATTCAGGCTAGGGCTACTTTACTTCAAGGTAATGGCACAAACAAAGAACAAATACCACCCGATGCAGAGCAAGACCTACTACGGGGCGCAATCCATCAAGATATGCAACCAACGGTGATCGCAACAATGTGCGAACAAGCTAATAGTCAAGTTGGCGTACACGTGATTGTGTATAGAAGAAATGATGGCACATTTGATTATGGTTTTACCAACGCCGAAACAGGAGCAAAACTAGAAAACCAGCGACAACTACGAACAGAACTCGAGCAAATTCTCAGAAATCCGCAATTCGGTACCGAGACACGTACGGACACAAGAACCGGTAAAAAAACAACAACCCCAACTGTCTGGAGTGCAGATAGTAAAAAGGCACTTCGAAAGTCATCCACTTCTAGTGAGGTAGGGATCCTTAATCTTGCAGATATTGCAAGACTGCGAGCCATGGGTATTCGACCTTCTCCGCAGCAAATAAGTAGCGAGTGGGCTGACGAAACGGCTACTTCTCCAGAACAAGCACAAATAATGGCAGACCGAACTGGAAAGAAAGTATATTGGGCCAGGCCCGCGACGAGGAACCCAGGAGGAGTATTTTCATCTGCGCACGGTACTGCTGAGCCATCTAAATAAAGAGGCTGTGTTGCTATCCTTCTTGAAATCCGTTACATTATAGTAGAAAAATAAATCAGCCGTTACCTACATGAAAAAGGTACTACCAGTACTAATCACCATTATTCTGATTGGAGTTGCCGGATGGGGAGTTTATCTCCTTGCGACCAGAAGCGGCTCGAAGGACACCGCGGATACTACCGAGGACCAAGATACTGAAGACACAGATGATACTGACGATGAAGATACCGCTGATTACTCTGATATAACGAACTTTGTTGAGTGCGAAGCCGCTGGCTTTACAGTCACAACCTCAACTCCAGCTAGGTGTACTACACCTGACGGACATTCGTTCACAGAGATCATTTCTGACGATGATACAGATCCAGCAGATGACGACGACACCGTACCGAGTGCTACAGCATACACGTTATCCGACCTTACCGCCGCGCAAGGTGCTGGTTCAGGCGAGTACGAGGTCACAGTCAAAGTAACAACAGCTGGAACAGCAGAATCCTACGCGCAAGGGTATTCATACGAGTGGAAAGTCGATGATCATACCGCTATCAGTAAATCCAGAACAGGTGTAACCGCTGGAGAGTACACTCACAGTCCAACACTGAGTACCACAAGATCAAATCCAACTATAAAGTTCGTCATAACCGATCCATATACTGGCGATACGGTTGAGATTTCAGCGCTACTGCAAGATCTTTTGGCAGCGTAAGTTTAATGGTATAATCTCCTATCATGGAAACTAAAGTTGACGAAGCGGCAAAAGCCGCGTATCTAGAAAAAATGCGCCACTCGCTATCACACGTCCTGGCACATGCAGTTTTGAATATCTTTCCTGAAGCCAAGTTAGGCATCGGTCCCGCGATCGAAAACGGGTTTTATTATGATTTTGAGCTTCCAAGGCCACTTGTACCTGAAGACCTACCGCTAATCGAAGAAGAGATGAAAAAGATCGTCAAACAAGGCAACGTTTTTGAGCAACAGATGATGAAAAAGGATGAGGCAATCGACTACCTACACCAGCTCAACCAGCCGTTCAAGGCTGAGCTTGCATCCGAACTCGAAGATGAGAAGCTGTCATTTTTCAGAGAAGGGAACTTTACAGATCTTTGCCGTGGACCACATTTACACGATACCAGCGAGATTACGCCCTCGGCGTTTAAGCTGATCTCAATAGCTGGCGCCTACTGGAAAGGAGACGAGAAACGCCCAATGCTTACCAGAATCTACGGCACTGCGTTTGAGACCGAACAGGAATTAAACAAGCATCTCGAAAACGTCGAAGAGATGAAGAAACGCGATCATCGGAAAGTCGGGCCAGCGCTAGACATTTACATGTTTGATGATGATATCGGGCAAGGTCTTCCACTTTGGTTGCCAAACGGTGCGTTTATCTTCAAAAAGATTGAGGATTTGATGTACCGGATTGAAACTGAGGCAGGTTATCAGTATGTTCGCACCATGCATATTGCTAAAACTGCCGCATACAAAAAGTCCGGACATCTGAAGCATTATAAAGAGTCGATGTACTCTCCTATCGCAATCGATGAGGAAAAGTATGTCTTGAAACCAATGAACTGCCCTCACCATATCGCTATTTACAACTATAAGCCCAGGAGCTACCGAGAGCTCCCGCTACGAATCGCCGAAGCCGGCACTGTGTATCGATACGAAAAGTCAGGCGAGCTATCTGGATTAATACGTGCACGCGGATTTACCCAAAACGACGCACATATCTTTTGCACCATGGATCAGGTCAAAGGCGAGTTTGAAAGTGTAGTTAACCTAATGAGTAAAGTTTATAAACTTTTTGGAATCGAAAGTCACTATTTCAGGCTGTCACTTGCTGATCTCAAAGACACTAAAAAATATCCAGGCACCAAAGAAATGTGGACAAAGGCGGAAAATATGATCCGTGAAGCGCTCAAGGCGACCAACTCGGTATTTGTCGAGGCCGAAGGGGAAGCCGCGTTCTATGGTCCAAAGGTGGACGTGATGATCAAAGACGCGTTTGGTCGAGAAGTTGCTATCTCTACGATCCAAGTGGACTTTTGGTTACCTGAGCAACTGGACGTGAAGTTCACGGATAAAGACGGCAAAGAACACCAGGCTGTGATTATTCATCGAGCGATTGTGGGCTCTTTTGAGCGATTTATTGGATTTTTGATTGAGCAGTACGCAGGTGCGTTTCCTTTTTGGCTCTCTCCAGTGCAGGTTTCGGTAATCCCGATTTCGGATAAGCAACTTGGTTATGCAGAGAAAGTGGCTGACGCGCTGAAAGACAAAAGAATTCGCGTACAAATCTCCTCAGAGAATGAGACCCTAAACAACCGTATCCGCAAAGACCAGGAAGATAAGATTCCATACATGCTGATCGTCGGTGAAAAAGAGGCTAAGCTCGAAACTGTGGCTATTCGCCAACGCGAAGGTGGGGACCTTGGGATGATGAAGCTGGACGAATTTGTCGAACGTGTCTCTAAAGAAGGTATCTCCTGGCCCGTAGCCCTTGGCTGGGATGTAGTTGATAAGAAATAAAATGGCAACTTTTGAAGACTTCCAAAAATTAGACATTCGCGTAGGTAAGATTATTAATATAGAGGAGTTTCCTGAGGCGAAAAAACCAGCATATAAACTAAAAATTGATCTCGGCGAGGAAGTTGGCATCAAAAAGTCTTGCGCTCAGTTACCACAGAACTATTCTGCCGAAGATTTGGTTGGCAAACAGGTTCTATGTGTAGTTAACTTTCCTCCTCGCCAAATTGGTCCTGCTGTCTCGGAGGTATTAACGCTAGGTGTTCCTGACGACAAACATGAGTGTGTACTAATAGCACCAGACAAAGCAGTTCCTCTCGGCGGAAAGTTATATTAGACAACCTCATGGCGGAACTACCAAACGAAAACTCAAAACGCTTCATTGCTATTCTCAACAAAAAAATCGTTGATGAGATTATCGGCTGGTATGGTACTATTGCCATTGTAACCGCATATGGATTACTAAGCTTCGGAATACTATCTTCAACCGCTCTTGTTTATCAACTCCTTAATGCGTCAGGAGCACTAGGTATTGTATACCTTTCTTTCAAAAAGAAAACTTATCAACCAGGAGTTCTTAATATTATCTGGATGATCATAGCCACAGTAGCGATAGTTAGAATGTTTATCTAAATGAAAGAGTGCAAGTTCTGCCAAATCGTTAAAGGGGAGGTTAAGTCCTGGAAAGTGTATGAAGACAGAGCCATTTACGCGTTCTTTGATATTCACCCCGTAAACTTGTATCACACACTGATTATCCCAAAGAAGCACTACAAGGATATTTTCGAGATCCCAGAGGGCGAGCTACGGAAACTTATTAGCGTCGTCAAAAAACTAACTACTGTTTACCATGAAAAGGTCGGGATTGAAAATGTGCAAATCATCAGTTGTTCCGGAACTTCGGCTCAACAATCTGTTTTTCACCTACACTTCCACATCGTTCCAATGCACAAAGGCGACCCCGAGAACATCAAATGGATACCAAAAGACAAACTTGTTAAGGAGTTTGACCAACTACTTGAGGCTCTTGAATAAAGAATCTGTGGCAAACACATTCGAGGTTCTAAAACGGATTATAACCCTTTTTAGCAATAACACGATTTTCTTTGTTATCGGTGGAAATACTGGTTTACTTCTTCAGAATATTGAGATAGAAGATGATCACGAAATTGATATCTGCACAGACAAGACTGGCGCTTACAAGATTCAAGAACTGTTAAACAATCACTGTACTGAGCCAATCAGTTATAAAGAATCAAGTTGGTTTAAAGCACACCGCGGAACCTTTGAAAATAGATGGCATAACTGTCTCAGTGATGGGAAATCCAAAACGGAAGCTTGAGCATGGCACCTGGATTGGTTTACCAAAAAAGAATATCGTATCTACAACCTTTAACGACGTAAAAGTGAACGTTTTCACACTTCAATCAGAGTACGACTATTATCGTGGAATACTCTACAACAAACCTGAGAAGAAGATTATCATCGATGCAATAGCAGAGAAACTCAACTCACAATAATAGTACCAACTTGATTCCAAGCTTGCATCAACCCTAGGAGTGTGATATATACTAGTTCAGTAATGGCGCGAAGAGGAAGAAACAAAACAAAGCCAAAGGTTAAGATTATCAAGGTAAAGTCGACTGATGGCAAAACACGTAGCCTAGCAAAAAACGCGGTTGAAGAAATAAACTTGAACGGCCACAAAGAAAATTGGTTTACACGGGCACGCAAAAAGGTCGCAAAACATATCCAGGAGCACTACCAAGCATACCGCTGGGGAAGCATCAGCGTTTCAATATTAGGGTTATTGCTAATCATTTATCCGTTTATTCCAGAGATAATTAACCGAATAGCACCACCTGATGCAACAGAATCACCCTACCGTGTGGAAAATCCCGAAGAGGTTGGTATCGAAGAGGTTGTTTCCGATACAATTCCAGAAGATAACCGCGTGGTAATTCCAAAAATCGGAGTGGACGCAAAGATTCTTGAGGGAGATAGTTTAGCTGTGTTAAGCCGTGAGGAAGGTGTGTGGCGAGATCCAGATACCAAGACACCAGAAAATGGCGGAAATATGGTTATATCAGGACATAGATTCCAGTATACGCCACCTAATATGGTTACTTTGTACAACCTGGACAAGGTTGAGGTTGACGATACTATGATCGTTTACTGGGATGGGAAAGAGTACGACTTCAAAGTAACCGAGATCAAGGTAGTAGAACCTACAGCCATTGAGATCAAGGACAACACACCTGGTAAAACAGTACTTACAATCTATACTTGTACACCGCTTTGGAGCAATACACATCGGCTGGTTGTTATCGGAGAACTCATTTAGCATTTTCTCTTATCCGTAGCTTTCTCACGATTGTCTTATAGGGCTTAATGAATCCAGATTCATATGTTGTGGATAACCACAGAGGAGGACATGTGTTTTTTTGGACCCCAAGTATTCTTTGGGCAGAAAAGTACCCAAATTGGTACCACGTGGTACCTAAAACGACCCAATTTTGACCATAGATTCTGGAGCACTCTAAAAAAGGTATCGCCTAGCTCCCAGGTTATCCACATTCCCCTTTTATCAGAGGCTACACAGTTGGCGATGTCTCTCAAGTACAACAGCAGTAAAGTCGTCTCATAAGACGACTTGGAGGAAACATCTGGTCACGTAGTAGTTCCAAAAAACGACTTTTGTACTGCATCGCAATAGATACCTCGGGTTATCTGGAGGGCAGAGTGGTCGATTATCGACTGTTATAATTATTACAATGGCAAAAGTGGACAAGGACTCCTTCTCTTCCCCTGAACAGAAAGTATTTTAAGCCACACTAACTGGGTAAACTCGCTTATCGCACTATAACGTCGACACGGAGAGTTCCGCCATCCGGAAGGGTATGCAACCCCTCGACAGAAATCTCCCAACGCGCCAACACAACCGTTTGGCCAGGAAGCCTGATATCGTAGGACACTCCTGGTTCAAGATTCTCGAACTTGAATCGACCACTTGCGTCGGTTCGAATGGTTGAGATGTAAGTGCTTCCGGAATAAAGCTCAACACGGGTGTTGGGCACAAACATCACATCAGAATGCACAACCCCAACGACTTCACCCTGAACTGGCATCACACCTTCATCACCAATACCCTCACCATCCAGTGTGGCCGGCGGCACTTCCAGGGTTACATAAGAGACCACACCCTGGGCTACTTCAACATCTACGCTTCCATCGCCGCTCCGGAGAGAATATTCGCCCGCCTCGGCGGGCAGTGTAAACTGCCCGCCGGAACCAGTCGTTGTAGAACTCACGAGAGTTCCGTTATCGTATAGCCCAACGTTCAGACCAGAACTTCCGGTTCCGTTCACGGTGACCACACCTTGTACACCAGTTTCAATTACGCTTTCTTTCGAAAGGTTCCTGAACTCCGTAGACCAGACAGTACCACCACTGGTACCAGCAATAATCGAAAGCGTAAGCGAATCCAGATTACAGCTCCCATCAGAGGAGCTAAAAAGCTGTTGTCTTAAAATCGCCGAAGGCACAATAAATGCACCTTCTGAAGAAGTTTCAGCAGTAGCTAAGTCAATCGTTTCACCATTCTTCTCAACTTTAAGTAGCATTCGCGCTGTGTCAGCAGGTTCAATAATATCCCCATATTCACTGGCAACATAAAGCTCACCAGTTATCATCACACCATCCCCGCAACGCAAACCATCCTCTGGATATACAGCATCCGTTACCGCAAGCACGTTCGCTACAGTATAGTACTCCGCGCTATCTGAACCACCGCCGCCACCACCAGCTGGGGGCGTAAACCAAACCGTTTCAAGAATCTGGTCCATCTGGCTCGTCAGTTTATCATCCACATACTGATACTCAACCCCATAAGTCGAACCTTCTTTTGTGACGTTAACCTGAATCACGTAGTAGTCCTGTGCCTCGTAGTAACGCTTCACGCCGGTATAAACCTCATCACCCACACGGATCAGCACCTCTTCATTTTTGACTGTTTTATCTATATCTGTGTTCACACCACCATATGTTATTGAGAACAAACCATCGTCCACGCTTACCTGAACATAGGTTTTATCATAGAGCTCGTAGAGCTCCCAGCCCGTTGGATAACCAAAGCCAAAGCCGTATTGGTCGTTTCTGTACTCTGTCAGCTCTGCGTTTCCACCAAGCGAAAACAGCTTAAACTGCTCTATAAACTTATCCACGAGTATGCTGTTCGTTTCAAATATCAGGTTAAGGTTATAGCCCAGATCATTAAGATCTACAATTAGACAAGTTGTTTCTCGGCCGGTTTGTTTGCTGATGCCAGCCAGTTTCTGTGCAGGATATGTAGCATCACCATACGTAATAGTTAGGGTTTCGGGTTCACATCCGCCATCGCATTCAAGACGAGAGATAATTTCGTCTACACTAGTATCAGCTTCTTCACCAAGGTAGACTTTGGCATAGAGCGTTTCGCCAGCTGTAAACATCACAGTTGAGGAAGTCAGACCATTTTCGTCAAAGCCCTCCCAGTCGTACTCCCAGTCATACGGGAACTTAATACTGTAAAACCCTTGCGGATCCTGGAAAAGATTCCACGACTCACTTCTGGCGTACTTCATTGCGTTTTCATCCTCAACCAAAACACCATTGAACGAAACAATTTTGCCTGCAACGACAGTTATATCTTCGGAAACTTCTGAAAAACCTTCTTTTTTAATCGTTATTTCATGATCGCCCTCTGGTAGCCTGATGTCAGTCGGCGTTTCGCCGTAACTTACCGGCCCTACCCAGATTTCGGCTGTCTCTGGATCCGACGTGATCGAAACTGTACCTCTGGGTTTGACTGCCTCCAAAACCTTCTCGCGAAGGGATGGAATCGCCATAACAGTACCTCCGCCGATCACCAGTACGGCAACCATTGCGGAGAGAAACGCGAACTGCCATTTCAAAAGTGTGGAAAAACCTTTGGCAACAGGCTTTTGGCGTGATGCAATCGAACCGTCTGCGGCAATTTTGCCTAGCGTTTTTTCCAGGTGCATAGCATTAGCTTTTTCCATGAGGCGTTGGCCTAGAAGTTTCCCAAAACGTGGGTCTACAGGCCGGCTGTACGCCTTAGCGAGCATCACCTCCATTTTCGGGTCTATTTTGGGTATGTTTTTGTTGTTTTTTGCCATTATTTCGACAATTTTCTGTTACTAATATTTAACGAACGAGCAGTTTCAAAGTCACGTTTTTGTCTTTATTCCCCCAGTTTTTCGTGACAAACAGGCCTTTTATGCTATCGCGATTTCTTCGTTCGATCGACAGCAGATATTCGATTGAGCCGGCGCCGTTTACGGCGCCGGCCCTGCATCTTCGTTTTTGATCTTTTTCTTGGTTTTTACCTTTTCTGGCACTTCCCCGTTTCCGCGGCTTGTATCTCCTTCCAGCATTGCTTTTAGCTTCTCAACTACGCGACTATAGCGCATTTTCGCCGCGCCTTCTGTTATTCCGAGTACCTTGCCGAGCTCGGCAAAGCCGAGCTCAGAAGTAAACCGTAGAGACAACAGTTCCTGATCTTCGTCAGGCAAACTTGGAATCAGTTCCATTACAGTGCGCTTAAGGTCGCGTTCTTCAGTATCTTGTTTAACATCCTCGCCCGTACCCGTCCATTCAAGCGAAGCTGACGAACCCTCCATTCTCACCTTTCCGCTACGATAATGGTCCACAATAAGGTGGCGAGCAATAGTGTAGAGCCAAACGATGAATGGCGCGCCTCTATCTCGATACGACGCGATTCCATCGAGCGCCTTGATAAAAACATCTGAAACAACGTCCTCGGTGAGCTCGCGGTGGCGATTCAGGCGATAGTAGCAGAAGCGATAGACCTGCTCGTAGTACTTGCGGTACAACGCCGCAAATTCGCGCGGGTCGTTCTGCGCGGCTAGTACTAGGCTTTTATCTTCGCTTGCACTCATATTCCCCTAGTTTACCGCCGGCGGCCTCCTGCCGCAAGCCACTAGCCCGTCTCAGGGTTTAACCCTGGACCAGTTTTTACTGCCGGTACCTTCGCTCGTATTATACTATCTATAATTTACACTTTCATTGCCCAGAAATCTCCCAAGAGAACCAACGGAAAGACAACTATTGCCTAGTTTAGTTACGAAAAATCATGACTTCTATTGTGACCCTCCTTAAACATCCGACACTAACGTCACTTATTTTTGCTTGTTTTATGGTATCTGGGGTCATTTTGGCCTCAGGGTTAAGCCCTGGTATAACTGGAACAGAACTAAAAGGAGCGACATTTCTGACAATTAGCGCGCTTGCGTATGGACTATTTGGAATATTTTCAAGACTAATAGGTGACGACTTTGGAGCCTTTTCTCAAAATGCGATCCGAAACCTGTTCCCGTTTTTTATCTACGGGATAATCCTTCTGCTCTATCGGAATCAGTTCAAAAAAATTCTGAAGAAGGACATCAAGTGGTTTTTGATCTGGACACTCGGCGGTTCAAGTACCACCATACTTACGTTTATCGCGTTCAATCATCTTCCGCTAGGCACGACATATTTCCTCGTCTACTCATCAATGATTGCTTCTGGGCTACTTGTAGGCTCACTGTTGTTTAAAGAAAAACTAACGATCGAAAAAATCCTCTCGCTTATACTTTCAGTTGTTGGCCTAATATTGATCTACTCCCTAAGTATAGACAGAAGTCTCATTATCTACTCACTATTCGCAGTAATTGCAGGCGCTGTCACCGGTACATGGAATACTCTCTCAAAGAAGATTTCAGGCAACTACTCCAATTTCCAAATGCTTCTTTTCGATACAGGAGCAAGCGCTGTCATAGCAGGCAGTATCGCAATAATGTTGTCAGACAAAGTACCAAGACTGGAACTATCAACTACCTGGCTGGCAATGCTAGGTTTTGTTGTGATTGGCTTTATCGGATCCAACGGAGTTGTACTAGGTTTCCGTTACATCGAAGCCCAGCTCGGAAGTCTAATTCTTCCAATTGAGATTGTATTCGCGGCAATATTCGGCTATCTCATATTCGGAGAGCTCCCCTCTTTAGGTTCGCTGGTTGGAGGTATTTGTATTTTAATCGCCACACTAATCGTCCCCGCTTATGCGCTTTTAACGCGAAAGCCCCGGCCAAGTCGTGGCAATCATCAGAAAGGAACGAATTAAAGACCTATATCCATCGCGATTTTTTGCATAGAAGCAAGACAGATTTCTACGAATTTCTCCAAAGGAAGGTTCAAACCTTGTGGATTGCTGCACATGGCAACTTCAGCCCTCCTAGTGCCGGCTGCAAATTTAGGCTCTTTCAAAAATCTTTTGGTTACTGATGACACTTTTACATCTGCTACTTTCTTTGATGGGTACACAAACGCCACAGCCATTATCAAGCCCGTAAGTGAATCCGCACAGAAAATTGACCATTCAGCTTTATTCTTACAGTTCACACCCGTAAACCGGGCATCATGGGCTTGAATTATCTTATTAACCACATCTGGCAGTTCTAGTCCATACTTGGAAAGCACCTCTTTTGTTTTGGTTGGGTGTTGTTCTTTAAACTCACCAGAAAAATCAATGTCGTGGATCAAGCCAGCCAGGGTCCAATCGTCTCTTGGCGGGTCATTTTCAGAAAGCAAGCCACTTTCTTTAAAGTAATCGTATAGTCCACACATACACGCTTCTACAGCCAATGAATGGTTAAGGATATTCGGCTCTAGTTGCGAGGTTAGAGCATCAAGATACTTTTGTCGGTCATACACCATGCCTTCTGGTATTATATTACTTTCAAAACACCACCGCAACTTTCGATTATCTCAGAGCGCGAAAGTCCAGACTTGGTCGGGGCAAGCATCGGGAATAAATGAATTGAAGCCTTTCCGGAAAGCCAGTATACTCAAGCTACGTAAACTAAACTTACAAATCATGAACAAATTAGCCAAATGGATGTTGACAGGAATCATTATTATTGCAGTCGCGGCCTTCGGCGTATTCGCGATTAACGGGACTTACAAAAAAGCGTTCGCGCGCGCGGGAGGTGGAGAAGATTTTGGAGGCGGCGGATATGATTCATCGGATTTTGGAGGCAGTGATTTTGGTGGTGGATCAACCTTTTTTGGGAGCACGTCGGGTGGTGGAAGCGGCGGCGGTTGGGAAGTGGGAATATGCGTGATAATCGTTATCGTAATAATTATCGTCGTTTCGGTGTTGCGCAAAAAGGGAATGGTTGGCACACCAGGGGCTGGCAGTCCAATTAAAGGTGTACCAGGAAGCGTGAGTATTCCGCCACAACCTTCTGTCCCCGGAGTAGACCTGCAAGCCGACGTTGAAGAACGCAAGGAAAAACTGGTTGAAAAGGACCCGGACTGGAATGAAGATAGGTTCCTGGACACGGCAGAAACAATCTTCTTCACCGTGCAGGAAGGATGGACCAAGAAAGAACTGAATATATGCCGACCATATCTTTCGAATTCAGTATATGGCCGATTTAAGAAACAGCTGGAGGATCTGACCAAGCGCGGTTTACGAAACGTTTGCGAGAACGTGGTAGTTGGATCAACCGAGATCGTAAAAATTGAGCAGGACAAACAGTTTGATAGCTTAACCGTGAAGTTCAGGGCATCAATGCGCGATTATAAGATCGACGAAAAGACCGGAAGTGTCGTCGAGGGCAGCACCGCGCAAACTCCACCGTTCACTGAATATTGGACATTTATTCGCAAGGCCGGGCTGAAGACAAAAGAAGCCCACGCGGTCGAGAGTAAAAAGTGTCCAAACTGTGGCGCACCACTCGAGATAAACGAGTCGGGCGTGTGCAAATACTGCAAGGCCAACGTGGTTTCAGGCAACTTCGACTGGGTGCTAAGTAAAATCACTCAACGCGACGAATGGCACGTGTAGAAAGTGGCGGTATTTTTTCAAAACGTACAGGCCGACCAGCCGAAGTATTCCGGATATCACCTCGATATAGATAAACTGCTCTCCCGTTTCCCGCCCAAAACCTCGATAAACCCTTTAGTCGCTCTTCCCACATCCTCTCATCAAAAGAGGCCGGTAGTTCTTCATCACCATACGACGCCGCTAAAGGCTCCAGCCTTTCTGCAGCAGCAACATACTCTTTCATCACTTGCCCATTTACCTTCATCGCATTGGCTAGTGCGGAAAAAGGAAGTCTATCAGCTTCTTTTGCCCTTGCAATAATAACCGTTGAATGACCAGTTACAACAACATCTAGATATGCTACATTCCCTGCTCCAATAATACCTCTTTGGTCGCCTACAGAAGGAATTGCTTCTTGATGAAGTCCGTGACTATGAACTCTTAATAAGTATGGCTTTCGTGCAAATGTCCTTAGTACCATACCCATGTTTCCAGAAACTGTGCTATCTCCACGCCTTGTGGTATATCCTTTATCTATGTCCGATACGGATAGTCTCCCTTTCTGAACATCTATACAGCCTCTTCGCTCAAGCCAGGAATCATCACCATCGGTTCTCCGAAGAACTTCCTGAAGATATGATATCAGCTCCGGAGCAATAGGCAATTCCTCAGGCATGTCTGCAACATTAGGCACTTCACCATTCGGAAACATGCTCTGGTAGTAGGACTTACTGTCCGACACAGAACGTGATCCCGCCTCGTTCACTCGACCTCCTTCAAGAATGTGTTCACGCATTATTCAATCATATGTAGTTTGTACTCGCACGTCAAATAGGGGTTACCCCAGTCTAAAACTTCGAAAACAGCTTTGGTTATTGACACCTAAAGGGGTAAGCCTTATATTGAAGCATGCGTACGCTTTTTATGCCTCAAAAGGAAAATCGTTTTCATGCTATCGCGATACGTCAAGGCGCGCTTGCCGTCTATGTGGCCTTCCTTTTAGTTTTTAATGTTGTACTGGTGCCTATGCTGGGACTCGGCAAGCGCGCTTTTGCCTCATCAATATCCGCAAGTCGACTCGTAGAGCTCGCTAACGCCTCGAGGCAAGACGCTGGGCTAGGTTCCCTTTCTGTTGACGGCCGTCTGAGCGCTGCAGCTACCGCCAAGGCCAACGATATGTTTACAGACCAATACTGGGCGCACTACGCACCAGATGGCAGATCCCCGTGGGATTTTATCTTGGAAGCCGGCTACGACTACGTCTATGCCGGCGAAAACCTCGCGATCGACTTCATTACCTCCGACGCCGTACACGACGCCTGGATGAATAGCCCATCTCACCGAGACAACATCCTCAACGCACATTACAAAGAGATTGGTATTGCCGTCGTAGACGGCGTCTTTGAAGGTTCTCAAACCACAATTGTTGTTCAAATGTTTGGATCAGAAGACGCGTCGCCGCCGCAAGAACAAGAGGAGCCAGAGACCCCGCCACCTGACGATCAAGACAACCACGACACAGACACCATCACACCACCCACACCACGAATCACTGAACCTGAAAACGGCGACATCCTAAACACTGGAGCCTTCACAGTTCGCGGTACTAGCGACACTGAGACTCTCGTGCATATTTACGACAATGAAACCAAGCGCGCTGATGTCACCGCGAACGAAGGTATTTTCTCGGTCGCCCTAACAGACATGACCGAAGGAGGCCATGACCTCACTGCAGACGCCGAAAACTCGTCAGGGACTGGCAACCTAAGCGATCGTTCGTCTCCTGTCACAATCACTATTGACCTTACGGCACCGTCAATCAACGATTCCACATATGGTATCGCGCTTACACAAGAATCGATTTTAACGGTCGAGTTCAACGCATCCCCGGACACCGACACCGCGACAGCAACAGTAGAAAGTTACTCTTTGCCGCTCACCAAAACAGGCACTGAAACTGCCGCACATTTCAGCGGCAACCTGACTCCACAAGGCAGCCCAAACACCTGGAATGGAAAAACTCTGACCTTAACACTCGTCGACACGGCTGGAAACTCGGCAATTATAAACAAAACAATCCCGTCACCAGAAGTTTTGGCCGGTTACGCCGCTACCAACAGTTCTACAAGCTCAATCTTTTCCGATATCTCCGCGTACGTTACTGCACTTTCTACCCAACAAAAAGTCAACATCGGAGTTGCGCTTTTTCTGGTGGTCCTTTTTGCCGTTGACGGCGCTGTTCTCTGGAAAATGGGCATCTTCCGCGAAGGCACCAACGGCACCTCGCATGTGGCAATCCTTTCACTCGCGATAATAATCGGGATATTTGGCGGAATTGGCGGTATAATCTAACATGATCGATATTGATGAAGGCACACGAAAGCAAATAATGCTACTTGAGCAGTTCTCCAGGCACCGCGCCGTGCTGTACGCCATTACTTTCGCCGCAGGCCTCCTTGTTCTTCTAGTTCTACGCGACAACGGGATCAGTTGGTACGGTTTTTGGCTACTCGTAACAATAATCTTCGCCATCATGGCTGTCGAGTTTGTAAGTACTTTTCACTATGCCAAACGAAAGGCTAGCTTTATTAAGCTCTCGTATATTCCTGACAACATGCTTCGACCCAACGCGTACTACCATATTGTCCTGCCGACGGTTCTCTTGCTTTCATTTTCAGTTTACCTTTACATGGCGTTCAACCGGGTAGTAGACCTAGTGCTTATTGGTGTGTTTTCGATTGTCTACTATGGGTTTTTGCGCCATATTCGCGCAACCTATGAGAACGACTTTAAGACTGAGAAGTGGAGCCAAGGGGTTTTAGACTCTTCAAGTATCGTGGTATTTTTTTCTGTTGCTACCGCGATTTCGGAACTGGCTAATCGTAATGCCTGGGGGACGCCTTTGGTTACACTGATTGTTAGTAGCCTTCTGGGTGTTTTCGCACTCTTGATCCTCTGGAAACGTCAAGAAATGCGACTTGGCCCGATCTTTGGAGCGTTGGTAATTACTGTTCTAATGACAATTATTACCTATCTATCCTGGCAGTTCTTTGGCATGAGTGTAAACCCTTTGAAGGCCGGCTTTTTCTTTACCTTAAGCTACTATCTCCTGACGGCCGCCTTCCTGCACAAGCTCGAAGGCACGTTGCGACTCGGCACCATCACGGAATATCTCCTGATAGCTATCGTCTCCGCTCTCCTTCTCACACAGGCCTAATATGTTCTTGGAGAATTAGCATAAACCATATATAATTCGATTAGCACTAACTTATTGGACAAAATATGAAAGTTCACTCAGTTAATCCATTCACGAATAAAACACTGCACAAATATCAAGCATATAGCAAGAAAGAAATCGATAGCGCAATAACAAGAGCCAGCGCAGCAATCCCAAAGTGGTCTACCAATAAAACACTTAGATATAAATGTCTAAACAAGCTAAAAAGTGCTCTATCGGTAAACGGAGATAAATTGCAGAAGCTTGCGCAAGAAGAGACTGGAAAACTAAAGCCAGATTTCGAGGCTGAACTTTTTGATGTGATTGATGCTATCGAGTATTACGAGACAAAATATGACCAGATAAAACCGGATACTTCTCTTAAACTCAATCAACAAGGTTTTCCAAAATCTGATTTAATAATCGATTATGTACCATATGGAGTTATTGCATTAATTATGCCCTGGAACTTCCCACTATACTCACCCCTTATGCTCACAATTGTAGCTCTTGTTAGTGGCAACGTTGTTCTCTTAAAGGCATCCGAACATTCTACAATGTTTAGCAAGGAGATAGCTGAACTTTTCCAAACAGCAGGATTTCCGAAAGGAGTTTTTCAGATGATTCCAGGAGGTGAACAGACAGGAAAGTTACTAGTTAAATCATCAGTAAACAAGATCTTTTTTGTTGGATCTGTCGAAGGCGGGAAGGATATTATCGCAAATGCTGGCACTACACCAGTTCAAGTCGAAATGGGTGGAAATAGCGCTGCGCTTGTCTTAAAAGATGCTGATCTAGATGTAGCGGCAAATGGTATTGCCTGGGGCGGTACCTACCATTCAGGGCAGGACTGTGTTGGAATTAAACGTGTCTACGTAGTAAAAGCAATCGCAGATACATTTATTCAGAAGCTAATGGATATCGTAAACGGACTCAGGCCTGGTATTGACTACGGTCCATATATTACGAAAAGCGCAAGGAACGAAGTAAAACGAAGGATTGATGATGCAGTTAAAAACGGTGCAGAACTCTTAACGGGGGGAACTATCCCAAATACCAAAGAGTTAAGGAACGGTAACTGGTTATACCCGTCAGTTCTAGTATATAAAGACGAAAAACTTGAACTTGTAAAGACAGAGACCTTTGGAAACGTTCTTCCGATAAGAATCGTTGAGGACGCGGATGATGCTATTAAACATGCAAATAACACTGTTTACGGGCTATCCAATGCAGTTTTTTCAAAAGATGTTAAACATGCGAAGAAAGTAGCAGAAAGGTTAGAATCTGGAATGGTATTTATTAACGATACGGTCATCGCAATACCAGGCTGGGATCACTGGACAGGTTGGAAGAGCTCAGGTTTTGGTACCGTTGAGTCTAAGTTGATGCAGTGTATGAAAAAAAAGGTCGTCTCAATAAACAAATCAGGAAAAGGAAGAGCATTCTGGTATCCGTATAACGCATAGCAAACTAGACTTGTCCCTACAAAAACTATTTCAATTTTAACCGTTTAGCCTTTCGGTCGGTAACCACTTTTCTACCTGTTTGTTTTTCAATATCCTTCCTGGTTCTTCCTGCTACACTTCCGCTCTCCCAAGCAACTTTTCTATTTGAGTTTAAACTCTTTGGTTTCCGAACTTTTGAAATCTCTGTTGTGGTCGTTTCTGCCAGCATATTTAGAACGATTTCCATGTTAGTCATATTGTCCCGTAAACTCTCCTTCTTCAAGCCTTTTAACTGCTTATATTCTTTTGTGGTTAATCCTGCCCAGGCTTTCGATATATCATCAGTCAGAATCGCGAACTCCAATCCCTCCTGTACCCCTCGCTTTTCCCATTCATCCGTTAACTCCTTACGAATCTCTATGCTCTTTAACCTCTGGTTTATCCACTGTTTGCTATATCCTTTCCGCAGATACGTCTGTAACGCACGGTTTATAGCGAGCTCAGGATCATCGGTTTCTTCCAGCCGTTCATATCCAACACGCGCCAGCCACAGTTTGAAAGGCTCAGCTCTTGGCGATGGAATCGACTGAATCAAACGGAACATGGTTTCTGTATCAGCAGTATCTGTCAGATAGTATTTTCCGTCAACCGCTTGCATTTTCAGTTGTCCGATTTTATCGGACAACTCACTTCCTTCACTTTTTAGCTTAGTTTTTAAGTCGTTCCAGTATTTTCTCGGTCTATCTGTATGTGTTAAAACTTTTATTACGTCAATTATGGCAAAACACCACAACTCCTTATCGGCATCCCAGTGGCGACGTATATTATTGCCTTGAAAGATTGCAGTCGATTTGCTTTTCGATCGGTTATTCATATCTAGCTGTGTATACCACACCTCCGTAAATACCGCAAACTGCACACTATTTGACTAATAAATGGGTGTTGTCGGTATTACTACCGCACTTTTGGTGTAGCAAACCTACCGCTTATATGACAACTCTAACTTCTACTTTGGTTGTGCGATTACCTTGATCTGGCAGAGTTCGTGTAAGCCCCGATTTCCATGCTCGCGACCCTTCTACCGCAACTGCAATAGGATTGCTCTCGCAACAATATAATGTTACTATCAGTCACCAGTTCGATGACACTAGAGCGAATCACCAAAAGAGACGGTCGCGTGGTCCCTTTTGAGGCCAACAAGATACAGGAGGTCCTGCAAAAAGCAGCAAAGGCTACAGGCGAATTTCCGGTCAAAGAGGTCAAACGTTTGACTAAAGAGGTTGTCAAAGAGCTTTCCACCCGCTTCGCCGACAAGGCTTTCCCACATGTCGAGGACGTGCAGAATACTGTCGAATACATTCTCGTTCGCGAGGACCACTACAAGACCGCCAAAGCGTTCATTCTTTATCGCGAAGAACACCGAAAGATGCGCGAAGCCAGACAGGCACTTGGTGTCGAGGACGATCTCGGGCTTCCCTTGAACTCGCTCAAAGTTCTTGAGAAACGCTATCTTTTGCATGATGACTCTGGCAAAGTAATCGAAACGCCAGGGCAGATGTATAAACGAGTCGCTCATTTTGTTGCAGCAGCGGAAAAGAGATATTCGAAAACAAAAGGAAAGGCGAACGTAGAAAAATGGGAACAAGTATTTTACGATGAGATGACATCACTTCGGTTCATCCCTGGTGGACGAATACTAAGCAACGCTGGTACAGAGACTACCTGCTTATCCAACTGTTTTGTATTGCCAGTTGAGGACAACATCGAAGGCATTTTTGACTCGGTCAAATGGGGGGCAATGATACACAAGACCGGAGGTGGTACAGGATACAATTTCTCAAAGCTTAGACCTCAGGGCGATTTTGTAAAACGATCACGAGGGTTTGCGTCTGGGCCATTATCATTTATGCAAATATTCGATGCAATGTGTCATACAATTAGCCTTGGAGGGCGGCAACGCGGCGCCATGATGGGGATGCTCAATGTAGACCATCCAGATATTATCGAGTTTATCTCGGCCAAACAAAACAGTACTTTGACAAACTTTAACTTGTCGGTCGGCGCGACAGACGAGTTTATGCGTGCAGTTGAACGTGACAAGGAGTTCATTCTTGTAAATCCCAAGACTGGAGAGAAAGTACACGGGTTAAAAGCAACAGAACTAATGAACCTAATCGCAAGCAACGCATGGCAGCGCGGTGATCCTGGAATGGTATTCATTGACGCGCTTCAGCGCGGCAACTCGCTTAAAAATTACGAGGTCATTGACGCGGTAAACGTATGCGGCGAGATTCCGCTTCCTCCATTCGACGCCTGTAATTTAGGCGCGCTTAATCTAGAGAAGTTCGTAACACCTGATAGGAAAGTCGACTGGGTGCAACTCGGAAAAACTGTTGATATAGGAGTTAGGTTCATGGACAATGTGATCGACATAAATAAGTTCCCGATCAAGCAACTTGCGCAGTCGGTAGCAGATCATCGGCGAATCGGGCTCGGCGTGATGGGCTTTGCCGAGATGCTTTTCAGATTAAGGATCCCATATGCTTCACGAGCCGGAGTAGCATTCGCCGAAAAATTAATGAAGTTTATCAAGACTGCTGCCTATTCCACTTCCGAAGCGCTCGCCAAAGAACGTGGCGTTTTTCCACTCTGGGGACACAGTGAGTTCGCCAAGAAAAAACGTAAGATACGAAACTCTGCCCTATTGACTGTAGCGCCGACAGGCACAATTAGTATGATTCCAGAAGTTACAGGAGGAGTTGAACCCGCTTTTGGGCTCGCATTCACCAAGCACGTGGTTCAAGAAACCGGCCTTTTCTACACAAACAAGGTCTTCGAGGAAACCTCAAAAGCCGAGCACCTCTACTCGCAAGAGCTAGTCGAGGAGATAGCCAGAAAGGGCGGAGTGCAAGAAACCTCATTGCCCAAATGGGTCAAGGAAGTTTTTGTGACCGCGCACGACATCGCACCTGAATGGCATGTTCGAATGCAAGCTGCATTCCAAAAGTATGTAGACAATTCCGTTTCCAAAACTATCAACCTACCCAACGATGCCACGATTGATGATGTGAAAAAGATGTACATCCTCGCGTGGAAGCTTGGATGCAAAGGTATTACTGTTTATCGTGATAAAAGCCTGGAAGCCCAGGTTATGACTAGTGGCCACGTTGCCAGCAGTGATAAAAGTACCGAGGCCCAAACACTCCTCAACATCATCCCTCTAAAGAAAAGGAAGTTCTCAATCTGATTATTCGATTTTATAGCTAGTATTACTGACAAACCAAGCCCTTTATAGAACCCCCTTAGTGAAAAGGTGGAGCTCCTACCTGTTTTTGCCACTATTATAATTATAGGCTTAATGAAAGTTTTGGGAGGTTGGTATCGGAAGTGTACCACATGGAGCAGTACAAAAGTCATTCCTTGAAACTACTCTACGACCAATTGTTTCCTCTAAGTTGCCTTTTGAGACTACTTTACTACTGTTGCGCTATTGAGACCTAACCAACCGTTACTCAAGAGTATTCTAAGTTCAACTTGTGATCCGAACAGGCGGATATGTCTGCGTGTTCAACAGCCTAAGTGGAGAATCGTCCCGCTGAAAAGTATGTATCTTGCAATGAAAAACATGGGAAAAAACGTTCATGTGGAATTTGGGAAATAACTTTTAACAAGTAAACCTGTTATTCCACAACTATCCAGAGGTCAAAACTACCTAACGAATTAGCATCAAGCGTAATATCAGTAGTGCTCCCAGGTGCAACTTTAACTTTCGCAAACTCCTCACCAAGAACTGTATTTCCTGCGCGAAGCACACCTTCAAAATCACCACCTACCCGAACTTTAGCAGTAGAAACAAGCGTACCTTCATTCACCAGCTTAAACACCGTGCCATCACCAGTATTTGTGATCCGATACAAAAACCGGCCATCCGTTTTCGACGTTACGTAACTGTCAACCTCAGCAAGCCCATTACCCTGCACAACTTGCATCCGAAAATCTTTGATCGCGACAGCCTTTGCGCCCAAAATCGTTTTGTCGCTATTGTTTACTGGCCATTCATTACTTTGCTCTGCCTGCGTTGCCGTTGGCTCATATTTGGGAGTCAAGAGCGAAGCCACCACAAACGGCGAGACAAAAAGAACTACTAACAGTGTAATCATTCCGCCTTCGCCTAACGCAGATAGAACCCCTCCATTTTGAGCTTTTTGAGCCATACTAAAATTAACTACTTAAATACTACCCTTCAATATATCAGGTTTTTAGTCAGTGTGTAAAGGGATATCGCCTGGCAAAGACAACAAGGCTAGGTTAAGTTAGTGAACCAGAACCTTTCGCTCGAGCTCGAGATCAATATCTTTAATAAGCATCCAAAAAGTGCCAAGGGTTACGACGATTACAGCCACCGCCACCCAACCATAAGTTACACCCTGAAGATAGTTAGCCACTACAAACATCGTTGTTAATAATTGGAACCCAAACCAAATCAATGCCTGATGATATAGCTGAAAAGAAGAGCTAATCATATGCAAAAGATCCATTTTTGCAAGTTTAAGAACCGTCTGAGGGCGAACATGCGTATCGTGCAGATAAAACGCTTTAACAATAACTGCACCTATCCCAATAAATACAGCAATGTACATTATCAGGTTGGAATACGAAGCCACCGCCAACACTTCCTCCTGGCTCGCGTATATAAGATGTGGGGTCAGAATGGAATCAAATACAGTATCTACCGACCAACGAAGCCCAAAAGAGAGATTCACAACCATTACACCAATCGCTTTAGCCGCTATCAAGAGCGCCGCAGGAAAGATTGCTTCATCTACAAGTTTTACCAAAAACTTCGACATATTATAGGCAGTAACTTAGGCAGTTGTTAGCAGTATAATGACTCATTTGACAACTCGAGTCAAGGGAACACAATGTTAAGCTTTGAAATCGCGGTTATTCGGAGAGTAGCTTTGCCGCTGCGCTTTTTTTGCGGGCGGCAGTGTTCTTTTCAATCACTTTGCGCGAAGCTGCTTTGTCAATTGCTTTATAGAACTTTGGAAGAAGTTCTTTTAGTTCTTTTTTATCCTTTTTTGCGACAGCTTTTTTAAGCTGTCGCGATAAAATGTCGATCGTTGATCGGCGAGCATCATTTCTTTCTGTTCGCCTAGCAGTTCTACGTATGTCCTTTTTTGAGCTTTTAAGATTTGCCATAATTGTGAGCTATTGTATCAGTAAACTTCAAATAAGTCAAAAACCTCAGCTTCGCTGAGCAAAAGTTCGTTTTGGGGTATTTTCTTCACCATCAGCGCGAATATTAACCTCATATCTCAGCCCCAACACTTCGGAGATCCTATCCAGGTAGCCAATCGTCAGGTTTTGTTCACCTTTCTCCACTCGGTTAATCGTCGATTGACTTGTTTGCAGTTTTCTAGCCAGCTTTTCTTGAGTAATTCCCTGTTTTTTTCTTTCACGCTTCACCTTTTGCCCTATCTCTTTCAGAAGTCTTGCTCTAAATCTCCTTCTTGCCTTCTCGTAGTATCTCTCAAACTTGGCCTTTTTTTCAGGTGTGTTATATAGCTCAGCTTCGAGCTGCTCAAGTGTAATAAAGTCTTTTTTTGTTATCTTTTTGCCCATAATAACTACATCATGCAAAATCTATTAACCTTTTCCTGGCTATCCTCACTAACCTTAGCGGTATCTTCCGTGTTTTCTTGTGAAAAAACAGAAGAATCGCCTTTCCATCAACACACTTTCCGCCAATTCCTCGGTAAGTTCCACTCGAAACAATTATTCGCAGTTCGAAAAGTGCTTGGTTTCCCTTAAGTGGCTTATAGGCCGACCTGGGTAATTCTGCCCTTTTCTCTAATCGTTTAAGAAGAGAGATAAATTCATCTTGTGCTTCTTTGTCAAATTTCTTGAACTCTCTCTTTGCACTCGGATGAACATAAACCTTCATTTAACTTATATATGAGATAATTATACATTGCCTGTCAAGTAAGCGCAACTCAACAATCAAGGCTCTAAGCTTCCCTATGCAATAACTTTTTACTGGAGGGCTTGTTTCTTACCGAACAGCTACTAGGTCACAATAATCCGGCTTTTTTACGAACTTCGGTGTCGATCTTTTTCGCAAGCTCAGGTTTCTCTTCGAATAGCTGCTTCAGCGCGTCAGCCCCTTGACCAAGTTGTTTGTCATCGTAACTAAACCACGAGCCTGACTTTTTCAGCACATCAGTCGAAAGACCGGCATCGATCAACGAAAGCGTTTTGTCCACACCACTTCCGTAGTTAATCACAAGCTCTGCCTCGCGGAACGGAGGCGCCATCTTGTTTTTAACAATCTTTACCCGAACGCGGTTGCCCACCTGTTTACCTTCAGCGTCCTTTAGTTTCTCGAGCGATCGAACCTCCATCCGGACCGAAGAGTAGAACTTGAGCGCCATACCACCGGTTGTAGTCTCGGGGTTACCAAAAAGCACACCAATCTTCATCCGAATTTGGTTCAAAAAAACGAGTGTCGTATTAGATTTATTCGCAATCGCAGTAAGTTTACGCATCGCCTGAGACATCAGCCTCGCGTGAGAACCCATCGACGCATCACCCATTTCGCCCTCAATCTCGGACTTGGGCGTCAGCGCCGCTACTGAGTCTACTACAATCAGGTCAACCCCGCCCGAACGAATCAATGTCTCAACAATCTCAAGCGCCTGCTCACCATAGTCTGGCTGAGAAAGAAGCAGATTGTCCACATCTACACCAAGTACTCTAGCATAGATTGGATCAAGCGCATGTTCCGCGTCTACAAACGCGGCTACACCACCTGTCTTCTGACACTCAGCCAATAGATGCAGCGCAAAAGTGGTTTTGCCTGACGCCTCAGGCCCGTAAATTTCGATTATCCGGCCTTTGGGTACTCCACCCACGCCAAGCGCAATATCGAGTGAAATTGCACCTGAAGAGATCACGTCCACCTTTGTCCGCTCGTTGGAACCAAGTTTCATAATCGAACCTTTGCCAAATCGTTTTTCGATCTGATCTATCGCAGATTGGAGCGCGTGCATTTTCGCCTTGCTTTGCTCAAGAACAACCTTCGCGTCAGCCTCAGTTGGGGTTTTTAAAATAGACTTCGATGCACTCTTTGCCCTGGGAGCCTTTTCCGTTTTTGCCGTTTCTACTTTTGCCATAGCCTTAGACTGTTATATATAGCTCCATTATACACGAAACAGATTAAGGAAAGATTAAAATCAAACACATATATTCTCACACTACTTACACGCCTTCTAATGCAGCACGCTGAAAAAACTGCAAAAAATCATCCACCAGCTTAAGCTTTACTGCCTACTCCGGTTTCTTGTACGCCTCAAACGCAGTCTTCGCGTCTGGGTTGGTGGCATCCAAGAGCTCTAGCACTTTGGCGCGGATATCGCCAGTTCTAATTACGTCGTTTGTAGCAGCACCAGTGGCCCATTCCTCGACTTGATTTGCGACACTTTCGGCTTGATCAAGTGTGGCGCCAGCCTTTACCATTCCCTGAACTAGTTTATCTCGCGACCACGGCTCCTGGGTACCATCGTTCTTTTCCACTTTGATCATTGATAGATCCGCCATGTTGGAAACTGTTAAGTAATTACTATCAAGTTACACGTAAATCCAGTAAATAGCAATCGAAGTTAATCTATTAACACCACTACGGGTTCTGCAAGTACCTTTGTTTTACGCTAACATGCGTTCCGACTGATGGTCTGCCATCCAAGCCAAGGTAATACATATACGCAAGTTTGGCTAGAACAGGATCTGGCCTGTACTCTTGGTTAAGTGCTTCTGCTTGTATTAGTTTGTCAATAATGTCTGGAGGTACCAGTCCTATCATTCTAACGGTATTGTATCATGTTTGTATATAATTATCGATATGTACTTACCCGCTCTACCTTTTGTTTCTGGTATAATCTGTTGTCTACTGGAGAGGTGCCGGAGCGGTCTAACGGCCACGCTTGGAAAGCGTTGGAGGGAGCAATCCCTACGCGGGTTCGATTCCCGCCCTCTCCGCAAGAAGAGTAATCAGTTCTCGCAGATTATTCGGAGGGAAATGCCCCATAAGTCTACTGATAGCTATATCGAAGACAGTCAACTTCACCAACATGCTTCGCGTTAACCACTTTTCCATTCTCGTTACGCAGCACAGCCGGCATCTTTAGTTTCCTGGCGTAGTAACGGGGTATATCGTAGTAAAGAAACAACGCATCTTGAATAACGTCAATCACCAACATCACTAACTAGATTGTGGATCTTTGAATTAGCAAAAAACATATCAGTATCATCTATGTTATGAAGCACTGTTCCATTGCTGTCAATCATTTTGCCATAACTTAAGTAGTTTTCACCAGTAACAATCAGTTCTGATCTACAGGTTTTATTGAAGCTGCGAATGTCCGGAATATTTCCTTATACTCCGGCCAATTTGTAGCGCCCTCTTCTGTTTCGAAACTACAGTAGACATTCAGTCCCTCCCCTTCTTCATCCAGCCCAAAAACATAAAGATCCCAAGTTAGCTTTCCAGCTCGAATCTGCGTCAGGCTCGGAGAATACATAACACTAGCGTCACGTGTCTCAGCATATGGTTCATCATCAAAAATTCCACCAACGAAGGCTCCTTTTTTTGCAATATAGATCGGAATGCCGTCTAATGTAATAAACTCCTCAAACTCATTTAGATCGAAACCTAGATCAGGTAGTTCACTTTCTCCGCCACAATCCATTCTTACTTCACAACTAAGAGATGGATCAGCTGGAATCCCTGTATTGAAAGAGGACTCGAGTCCAATAATAAAGTTCTGCTCAGGGTTCTCTATATCAATCCACATTCTTCCTAATACACCTTCCGTGTCTACAGAGTAGTTAACAACATTCCAACCAGCCGGATATTTAAATGTATATGCGAACCCGGGGTTATAATAGTCAATATACTCAAGAGGTTCCTCCGATTCGACATCATCGGTGTTGACAGCAATACTTTCCTCAGGTATTTCGGCATAATTTATACGATACAAAATGATTGCCACCGTTACAGCGACTCCCCCAATGACAATCACTAATGTGGCTATCAGCGCTCTAAGCTGTTGTTTTTTTGTCAATTTCATGCCCGTAATATAGTTAAAATTAAAATAAGTACCATTTGGGAAACCATCTCTCTGAGTTGTACTCATATACCACTGCATGCCCAGAAGAGTAGTCAACCCAATCTCGTCCATATTTTTCGAGATTTGTATACGGATCATTTACGATTAAACGACCATCTGAAGTATACCCAATAACAAGCAGTATATGCCCAAAACTATCTCCTTTCTTGGCTAAGTCATCTCCAATATCCACGAAAACAGGACGTTTTTGGTCAATAGAGTACTTTATCGTTGTAAACTCAAGCTTATTAATAAAGGCATACTTCCTTTCGCTCTGCCCTAAAGTATACTTCATGATTCCATCCGGTGTTGAGCTAGAACAACTACCACCTGAGGTTACACCAAAGGCTCCGCCCCCGCACGACTTTGTTTTAATCCAGTCTTGACCTGATTTCGAATACTCATATTTTTTCAACGTATATTCATCATCCAGATCGTACTCGAGACTATCATAGTAACCCGCGACCATAACAGCACTGGCTGCGCCACACATTTTCCAACCATCCGATGGCTTCTTGGTACCATCAGGCTCAAGATATTGATTAAAGTATGGGACGTCAAGCACTACCGCAGTAACTCCATCGATGGTCGTATTCGGAACTGTTTTCTCATTGCTCCTGGGGCTTTCAAGCCCGTCGAATCGAACGTTCATCGGGGCAATTAGATTTCCTTGAATGTCATACATCTTTACCTCACCATCACCGTATACTTTAACTGAAACCGAGACCTTATCAGGGTTCGCCATTTGATCAATCGGCCAGTCCACCTTAAAACGACCACCACTCCCTGCCGCACCACCAACTCGCCACGAAGGCCAGTTTGGAGCTTCTTGCCAAGCACCGTTCTTATAAACATGTACAAGTGCATGATCTGTAGCACCAATCGCAGTGCCCTTGATACGTTTTTCGTGAAATATCGGATTACCCTTCACGCCTGTGGTAATAGTTTTGGCAACAAGAAGAAAGTTCAATTCGATGGGAGATATATTCATCTTTCCCCTAGTGCATTCAAGTTTATCAACCGGAATATAAACGACTTTCTCAAGAGTAGTAACGCCGCACTCGTCAAAGGCTTCTCCTAGTGTGTACGTTCTCGAATAGGGAGCTTCGTATACATTAAGTACCATCGGCATATTGACATATGGCCCATAGCCATAGAAGTAATAGTTGTTCAGATCCCAGTCGATATATGTCAACTCTGGTTTCGGCATCTTAATATTCTCAAAATAGTAAGTTCCATCCTGGTTCAGCAGAAGATCTACCGTCACGCTTTGATTGTCCCAGTTAAACTTGCCTAATCCCCACGGATTATTGTCCTTGGCACCTGATACAGCCGCTTCTCCCTGTCCTGTCGCGGGTGTAACGATCGAAACCTCAGTTGGCTCGCTGATGTTTCCGGCGAGGTCAACTAGTACAACTGCAAACGTGTACTTTGTTTCACCTGAATAGTACTTTATGAACGTAGCAGATGTCTTTCCACTAGAATTAAGCGAAAACTTTGAGTCTTTATTGTTTACGCGAACTGACGAATACGCCTCGCCTGATATACTCGCAACAATGTTGGAACCGTCAATTGCGAGCGTAACCTTCGGTTTGGCTGGAGAAACAGTGTCGCGCTCGATACCAAAGGTTACCAGCCCAGAACCATTGCCAGCCGCATCAGTTGATTTGACTTTGAACCCATAAACACCATCTTGGCACGTACCGATCCTACGAGTTCCCTCCATTTTGACACAACCGCCAGTGTCAACCCTATCTCCCAGATTAAACTCTGTGGTATACGTTCCATCACCTTCGTTCTGGAAAAGTCGATAATCAATCTCTGCACCAGCTGGCGAATATACCCAATACTGCATATCCGACAACGCTTCAGCTTCTCCATCAACAGATGCCTCCAGCTGGTTAGTAATAGGCATGAAACTAATCAAAGGGGCCATAGGCACTGTTTTGTCGTAGTAAACTACTTCGTCCTCGCCAATAAGCGAACTATTTGATGCGCGGTCTGTGACTTTCACAGCAAAAGTATAACCTTTTTCCGCTGTGAACTGGAACTCGAAGCCCCATTCGCATATTTCACCATATTTAACGATAACTCCATCCGCCGTTACAATATCATCCGAAACCGTTTCACATGCATTTTCGCTAACGTCAACACTCGCGACATTTTGTCCGTCAGCGTAGAGCGAAACACTACTGTGTTTTTCCGCGAAACCATGGATAGATAATACGTTTCCTCGAATAGTATACTCTGGCGTCAGCCTACCTGTTGCCGGTGTATCTGCTAGTGCGCTAACTCCGTTCAAAGTTCCCCATGGTGTGCCATTTTGCTCCTTAACAATAGCTGATGAATCAGGGGGCGTGTTGTCGACAAAGAACTCGAACAGATCGCTGGAGATATTACCGGCCAGATCAGCCACTGTTGTTATAGTGGGATGCTTTCCTTCGACCGTATTTCCAGGCACGGTAAACGCTACGCTTCCGCCTACTTGCTGTGGACCCAAAAGATAGTTATGCTTTGTGCCTTCCGGCGTTGAAAGATAACCGTACCATAACGGTTCGTTGACGCTGACAGTCAGCTCGGCGACCTGGCCAGGATGTCGCCAGGCTGAAGTCGATGTTAGCAAAGTAATTTCAGGCGGGACTTTGTCGATCCGCGCGAGCGTGTCTTCAAGCGAGCGCGACTCATTGCTCCCATCGGTTGCGATCACTGTAAGCGCAAGCTCGACCGGATCAGTATCAACATCAGGATAGAAGACTGAGACATCTGACGTACACGAGAAAAGGCCAATTGAGTTTGTTTGCGTCGTACAGAGCAGATTCCGAGCTTGATCTAATACTTGAATGGCCATATTGCTATCAGCCGCGCCGATTAGCTCCAGTATTTCACCATTTGAGTAGTACTTCCTGCTAAATAGATTTGTATTCTTGCTTTCTCCGCTGACCAGTTTGTTCACATCAAGAATAATCGGCGCTGTCGGAATCGTCCCATCGATCATCACTGAAGCATACACATTCGTAACCATCTCGCCTTTTTTGCCGTTAAACTCGAACTCATATACACCTCCGGTCACTGGCGGAACCGGATAGTAGAAGTCCCAAGTACACTCCGTTTGCTCACACGCAAACACTGGATTTACACCATCCTCATACGTTTCGTACAAACCTGTTCGTCCAGGGGTATCAACGATATATTGATCAATAAAACCCAGATACTGCATTTGGAGCTCCGGAGGTAGTTCAGAAAGATTGGTATAGTCTGCGTAGCCAAGTTTCACCCGTTCGGTATTTTGGCTCACGACCGACCGAAGAACAACACTTCGAAGTGCCGCAATATCTTCCTCAGTAATCACCTCGCCACGATCCAGTTTGTCAATAATAACCTGATACGCTTCTTCGTTATTCACACCAGTCAAGGCCGGCAGAGCAGTTACAGAAACAAACGGATCTCGGTTGTCCACTACTACCCTAACCAAATTCGACCGAGGTGTTTCATTTCCATATTCATCTGATGCTGTCGCGGAAATAAAATGCTCGGTTTGAACCTGATCCTCAAGTCTAACCAATGGAACTATCGAGGAAAAACTCCCATTATTGTCAACATCTGAAAAGTATTCGAAATCACAGCTAGCAGACAACCCTATCGTGTTTACGCAAATCCGGACACGCGTACTGACAGGCGCCTGGCCTTGCACGTTTGTAACGCCACGAACTGTTACAGTGTTGTTTTTGGGATATGTTATCACAACCTCATTATCCAGAGAAGTTCGTGCGAATAGACTAACGGGCAAGGTCTGAAACTCTATCTGGTCAGTTGTTTTTATCCATAACAAGTACGTATATTCACCGTCCTCTGCCCAGACATACCCTTCACTCTCTGGATCTGCTGGATCGTACCTTCCGTTCCAGTAGGCATTGGGTGGAAGTGCACTTTGCCCGAAAAGCACTCTAATCGGCAAAAGTTCGCCTTGTCGGCTAATCCTAATCTCCCAAGAGTCCACCTGTCCGTCAGTAGACAAGGCGATAAAGTCTACCCCGTCTTGGCGACCGTCACCATTCGGGCTAAAATACTCGACATCCGTGTCGATCGAAAGCGCGACAGCATAAAGATCAACAAGATATGTATGGTCAATAGCTTGAGTATTACCAGCAGGATCAGTCAGGAAATATTCAACTGGATTTGTTGCGGCACTTCCACCTGCTCCATTTTTCGCCAGCTGAAACTCATCAACCCTCCACTTGCAAACCTCCTTAATGCCATCGTGAGATGGATCACCTGTCAACTGACAGTTGTCTACCAAAATCCTCTCCTGGCTCGAAACTGGGTCAATTAGTAAAGTTTCAGCATCAACTTGTCCGCTAATCGTGAGGTTCGAACCCTTTTCGGCACTACCCTCAAGTGTCACCTTGGAATAGTTGTACAAACTGCCATCAGCAGGACTGCTGATATCTAGAAGCGTATGAGTGTCTAGTTCGAACTCTTCGACCCCACCAGTTGAATTACCAGCTCGGTCAGAAAGCTCTGCCACGATAGTATATACCCCGTCCGGATTTAGCGCCGTATCAAAAACGAACTGATATATACACGCCAAATTGACATCACAGTCGTGTACAATATGCCCTAGCTCTGGGTGAATATTCACACCCGCACTCACGAGCACAAGTACAGATCCGTCTTCACGCTGTAGTTCAAGATTCGCTTTTGAGTCATCTATTCCAGAAGTGAAGACAGTCCCAAACTCATCAGTATATCCATAGTCCTGTAGAAGCACCGTAACTACTGGCGTATTGTCGTTGACTAATACTTCTGGAAGTATAGCGTTAACAACGGGCGGCACATCTTCACGTAAGACGTTGACCGACATATCGCTTATGTTCCCAACAGGATCTTCCGCTTGAAACCAAAGGCTGTTTTCCCCTGGAATTACGCCAAGATTATCACTGAAGATTCCACTTGAAGGGTCCACACCAGCACTCTTGCTCTCGCCAGTTGTGTTGTTCGCAATCTGAAGCGTCGCGTCTGAGTCAGTGATTCCAGAGACTTCTACAGGAGAGTAGTTAAACCAGGCACCATTGACTGGCCTGGACACATTCAAAACCGCCGACGAATTATCAATAGCAAGAATAGCATCCTCATTTATTGTAACATTTCCGGCAAGGTCCGATGTCGTTAGCCGAAGCGAATAAAACCCATCCAATAGCCAGTTGCCAGCATCATCCTTCCCGTCAATTTCAACCGTTTCACCTTGAGAAATCCCCGTATACAGCCTCAAGACAACACCCTCTGTGTTTACAACCTCAAGCTTCGCTGTGCTGAAATGTTGTTCGTTGATATCATAGTTGAAACCTGCCGTGTCAAACCGCCCATCACTATTTTTCGGCGAGATTCTAACCGGATCGACTACAGCACTAACAACTACAGGAAAAGTGGCATCTTGCGTAGAGCTAGCTGCACTACCCCAACCGTTAACATTATCTAATCCATCTTTACTACGTACGCGGTAGTAGTACAACACTTCGTCAGCCAGATTTCCAAAAACAAATGAGTTGGCACTTATCCAGCCTGAATCATCGACAACACTAGAAAATAGAGGATCCGTAGCCACCTGAAATTGGTACGCCACTTGTCCATAAAGTGCATCCGTGGATACAGTTGAATCGATCTCATTTTGCAGCCCAGGCGAATACTCGGGCTCAGAAAGCATGTTTGCGACTGTAGGCCTTGTTGTATCAACTAAAAAGTTTCGCTCTACGCTCCAGTTTCCCCAGACATCAAATCGATCCTTTGTTCTCGCTTTCCAAGTCCACCTGCCGTCATTTACTGCTTCCGTATACACAATCCAACCATCGGCCGCCTGTGATAACACAAAGCTGGAACTGCCATTTCCATTATCCAGCACATTTTCCGTGCTCAAAGGGAAGGTATCGTCAGGATCCTCTGTGCGAAGATAAAACTCCACACTACAACCAAGCCCTGTACCTGAATTGTCACATGTAACCCCTGGATATACTCCATTGTTTTTCGGACCAAATTCCCACAGTTCACCTGGTCGAGAAAGCTCTGGCGGGTTTGGCACCTGGTTCAGTGTATAGTTCACCGTAAAACGAGGCTGTTCACCGCTCGCGCACGGACCTGATGGTATTTCCTTGGTACAAACTACCTCGCCCCTTCCGGTTTCGTTATAGTTTCGGATCATTATGCCGTTGTTTGCTACCCGAAGCGAATCCACAAGTGAAAGATCTGTAATGGAAAGGTCTCGTCGCAAAGCGTTGGTATCGCTATTGTAGTAAGGAAAAGTATATGAGCCATAATCTCCACTGGAACCAGGGCCTGGCCAAATCGTCCGCTCAGTCCAGGTACTCGTTATCCGCGTAATGTACGCCGGTGTATTTGAAGAGTTGGTTCCATAGTGCCAAAGCGACACATACGCACCCGAAACAATAGCACCAGCAGGCAGTGCTAGAGTCCCAAAGTCCATCAAAGACCTGCTTTTGTCAAACGTTGGCGTACTCGGCAGAGTGTAATCAGTGTACCTCCCGATGAACATCCCACGCCTGGTGCCGTTTGCAGGATTTAAGGTACTAGGCGAAACAAACGTGTCTTTCAGCACCGATACGCTCAAGCTCGGATCGATCCGGATCGGGTACACAGTCCCAGAGCCCTTTGCAAACGAAGCCGGGACTTTCAGCACAAGCGTATACTGCCCCGCAATTGTCGTTTCAGCAAGTGATGTTGCTATACCTTCTTGCCCCAAGAGACTGTCAGTAACAACCGCTGAAGAGGTTTGCCACTTGGCGCTTTCATTTTTCACAGCTTTAATTCGTCCAGAACTATCAACTTCAATCTTCCCACCTGACTTAGCGCTCACAGCAAATGCATATTCTGCCTGAACCGCTTCTGCACTTCGAACCACCAATGAGTTCTCGTAGCCATCTGATCCAATAACGATCTCCCAGTCAGTACAGGGATAGACATCACTGTAACTAATTACGCTCCCGCTCACTTTAACGACAGAACTAATATCAGCACCTCCAGCAGGCACCATATCCATACACTCGCCAAGGTAACAAAACCTAACTCCCTGTTCAGCGGTCGCACCAGCGAAAACAGTGAATGAGTTCGCCGCATTACGGTAGCTATATCCATCCTCTGTCGTTGAGACAATACGATTATCAATGGCCTTCCATGTTCGATCAACTTTATAGTTGAGACGACTGGTGGAGGCGACAAGAGAATAACTTCCATCTGTATTTTGATAGGTATTCGAGGTTTCAGTCTGACTAACAACTGTTAATTCTGACACATGGGAGCTCTCCGCGCTACTACTTGCCGCCAATAGAGGTCTAAATACAGCAAAATAGTCCGTAGCAATAGTTACCAGTAGAATAGTAGCAATAATACTTGCGATTTTTACCTGAGGCTTTACCAGAAGTCGTGCAAAGCACATGTTTTGAGCAGTTAAATAAACCCAAACCTTCTGACCTTGGACAGGGAGTATAGCAGATGAAGATTAAGGAAATATTAAGAATAATTACAGCGTTGCGTCGGTAACAATCGCAAAAACAACGATCGTCCCAAACGCAAAAGCATCAAAAATACCGAAGAAAAACCTATCTGCAGCATGGGGTCTCAAACATTTGAACACTATGGCGCAGAAGCTCTATCGCCAAACAGTTCATTATGAATTGTTAATACGGTTGCGCGTATTGCATCGCCTTTAGCAAGCGCCTGAGGTATATAATAATTACCGCTTTTCCACCCAGGATATATAGAAGCAGAGTTTCCTACATCATCTGTCGTAATAATTGAAAGAGCCAGCGCACCAGAGGCGTCTAAGTAAAAAGCTAAAGATGAGTCACCATTCCTTGAGACAACTCTCACACCATCAAGAACCTCTTCTTTGCGTTGACCTCTCATAAAAGAAGAGACAACCACTTGGTTGCGGTCGAAGCGTAAAAAATCAGTAACGACTTGTTTAGCTATTTCAAGATAGTGATCCAGCGGAAAGTTCTCATA
>Ga0209668_10000012_pt1 | contig 94064 bp, 113 predicted proteins | sample FrelakmetPLP11PL_FD_187150 | JGI IMG/M metagenome (GOLD analysis project Ga0209668, IMG submission 187150) | Freshwater lake sediment microbial communities from the University of Notre Dame, USA, for methane emissions studies - PLP11 PL (SPAdes)... | ecosystem: Environmental > Aquatic >...
GAGGCGGTGGGAAAGCAACACCTTGGTTTACGAAAATCTATACTCCTGATGGATTTAAATTAATGCGTGATGTAGAAGTTGGAGATCAAGTAATTGGTTCAACTGGATCACCTATTACAGTTTTGCAGAAACATCCTCAAGGTGAACAACCTGTATGGGAAGTAGAATTTCAAGATGGTAGAAAATCTTATTGTCATGAAGGACATTTATGGGAGGTAACTAAACGTGGAAGAAAAAATAAAAAAGAAATTTTATCAACTTTGGAACTTTTCAATAAAGGTGTATGTACAGATTTAGGATATAGAGTAGTTTATAATTATTATATACCGAAGTCCCCAGTAACACAACATACTGAAAAAATTCAAACAATTCCTCCTTATGTATTAGGTGCTTTATTAGGAGATGGTACAATGACAACATTAACTCCAAAAATAGCAAGTAGTGATATTGAAACAATTGAAAGATTTAGAATATTGCTGCCTGATCATGAATTAGTACATGATAAATCTACAACAAATAATTATACAATTGTTTATAGAGGTCAAAGAGGAACTTTTAATAATAGATTTGGAGCACCCTCGCTTCCAGATAAATCAAACCCATTAACAACAGCAATTAGAAATCTAAAATTAAATGTGACATGTGAATATAAATTTATACCTGACGAATATAAATATGGTTCTGTAGAACAACGTTTGGAAATTGTAAAAGGATTAATGGACTCAGATGGGTGTTGTACATTAGGTGGGCAATGTGAATTTACAAATTCATCATTACAATTAGTAAAAGATTTAAGAGAAATTTTAAATTCTTTAGGAATTAGATGTCATATTGGTAAAGCTGATGATAGAGTTGGTAGAGTACATGAATATCAAGGACATCTAATTCATTGTAATAAAATTTGTCATAGATTACATATAAATCCTTCAGATACGATAATTTTCCATTTAACAAGAAAAATTAAAAGACAAGGTGTAAAATCAGTTTTTGATAAAGTTGCAATAAAAAATATTAAAAAACTAGATTCTAATCAAGAGCAATTCTGTATAACAGTTGATTCAAATGATCATTTATATTTAACTGAAGATTATATTGTAACGCATAATTCTTATGGTACTAGCGGTATTTGCGATCATAACTTTCTATTTGATGGAGCTACTGATTATGATGTTTATTTAGAACGAAAAAAAATAAAAAAATATTTAGCATCTGATACTATTGTAGGAGCAATTGATACAAAGTATTCAGCACCTTTGATGAAAAAGTGTACAACTGCTTTTGATTATTATCCTGGTTCTTATCGAATAGGAGATGCTTTTTATCCATCTCCTTTAATGGTAGATTATACAGGATCATCAATGTCCAATAAAGAATTAGTATCTCGAACTGGATCATTTTTAAGACATAGAACATTTAAAGATAATCCTTTGGCTGCAAATGGTACTCGTCCTAACTTAGTTGCTTTGGATGAGGTTGGTTTCCATTATAATATAAAAGAATCTTGGGGAGCTATTGAGGGGATTCAAACATCAAAACAAAAAAAGAATCTTGTTATTTGGGCACTAGGGACTGGAGGACTTGTTTCTGGTAGAGCAGCACTTTATGCTGAATCTATATTCAGAAATCCTGATGATTACAATTGTATTGCATTTGAAGACATTTATGAGAACCGTGGAAACATTGGTTACTTTGTTCCATTTTGGTTAACATTAAATGAGTTCAAACTAGGTCCAAATAAAATAACAGATGAATCATTAGCAAAATTATCTGTAGATATTCGTAGAGAAGAAGCAAAGAAAGCTCCAGATGCTATTGTATATCAGTCAGAAATTGTAAACGGACCAATACTTCCATCAGAAGCATTTCTAGTGGTGGAAGGTTCTTACTTTCCAACACTTCTATTGAAAGAACAATTAGCAGAAGTTGAAGGTGGAAAATATGCAAAATATGTAGAAAGTTCTTTTAAAGGTAGATTAGTATTTGAGCAAGATGATACTGTGAGTTTTGAAACTATGCAAGATGCTAGACCTATTCGAAGTTTTCCAATATCAAAAGGTGAGGATAAAAAAGGATGTGTTGAAATTTGGGTAAAACCTCAAAAGAATGATGAAGGAGTAATTCCTCATGGAACATATATAGGTGGAATGGACGTTGTAGATAAGGCTAGAGCAACTACCGATTCACTTCCTTCTATATTTATCATGAATAGATTTACTCGTCAGATAGTGGCTGAATACACTGGTCGTACAGATGATCCAAATGACTTTTATGAAATATGTAGAAAACTATTGATGTACTATAAAGCTACAGGAATGTATGAGCAAAATCTTCCTGGTCTATATACTTATTTTACTCAAAAGAAATGTACTTACTTACTTGCTGATACTCCCTACCAATTAAGAAATTCAGATACATATAAAGAAGGAACAAATACATCTAAAGGAATCAATGCTTCTCAAACAGTGAATAGTACTGCTAGAGATTTTATTAAATCATGGCTTGCTGAATTAGTTTCTATAAATTCAGAGAAACTAGTACTTCAAACATTATATTCTGCTGCTTGTATTAGGGAGCTTATTTCATGGAATATTCATGGTAACTTTGACAGGGTTTCTAGTCTTGGTATGTTAATGTGGCACGATGCTACGATGTTAAAAAAATCTACAGATCTTAAAGAAAAAGCAAAAGGATTTCTAGAAAGTGACTACTTTAAAAAAATGGGAGTTTTAAGAAAAACACAGATAGATAGAATAAATTAACTTTTTATTATATAAATTTGTATTTTTACAATAAAATAATTATTATATGGAAAATTCTGGTTTTCGAGGTATTATTAATTTCCCAAGACAAAAGTTATCTGATGCTGAGAAGAATGAGGATTGGTATCAAAAGAATGTAGATTTTGCTAAACACGTTTTATCAGCAGATAAAGGTTTGAGAAATTCATTTGCTAATAAAAGAATAAACTATAATCTACGATCTAATATAATAAATCCTTCAGACTTTGAAAGATTTATAAATCCTGACCAATTAGATTTATCAACCTTACCAGCTTCCTTTCAACATATAGGAATAGAAAATAATAAGATTAATTTATTGTTAGGAGAATATTCTAAACGTAAACATGATTTCAGAGTTTATTTATCAGCTAATGATAAAGATGGTATTTCCAGAAAAGAAGGAAAATTAAAAGATGAATTAGATGCTGAATTATTAGATATGATTCAGAGTACTTCAATTTCACAAGAAGAAATACAAAAACGATTAGAATCATTTAAAAAATATCAATCATATGATTTTCAAGATATTGCTGAAATTACAGCAAATAAAGTTTTGAAGAAAGAGTTTAAAGATCAAAATTTAGATTTTACTTTTCTTCGAACATTTGAGGATTTACTTGTAGGTGGTGAGCAAATTGTTTACTGTGGTGTATTAGGTGGTGAACCAGTAATGCGTAAAGTAAATACTGAAAACTTATTTACTATCGGTAGTAGTTCAATGTTTATCGAAGATGCTGATATAATTGTCGAATATGGATATTCTAGTGTCGGACAAGTAATTGATGATTATTGGGATAAATTAAAAGAAGCTGATATTGATTTCCTTGAAGGAGGAACTAAAGCAAATCCTTCAAGTGCTATTGGTTTGAATCAACCAATGACTGTAGATGGTCGTTTTGGAGATGCTAATGGATTAAATTTATTCTTACCTAATCAACAAGGTTCTGCAACTTTTGCTGGAGCATTTGATACTGCAGGTAATGTAAGAGTATTGAAAACTTGTTGGAGAAGTCGTAGAAAAATAGGAAAAAGAAAATACTTTGATGAGCATGATGGTTCTGAGCAATATGATTATGTTGATGATAAATATATTGTTAAAAAAGATCAAGGAGAAGAAGTTACATGGATTTGGGTAAACGAATGGTTACAAGCAACTCATATAGGAGATTCTATTCTTGTTGATTGTGGTCCAATTCCTTTTGCTTCTAAATCAATGGTTAATAGATCTAAAGGTGCTCCTAACTATGTGGGATCTGTAAATTCTACAAATGATTATAAAGTACAATCTCTTTCTGATATAATGAAACCATTAGCGTATTCTTATGATATTGCTTACTATAAAAGAGAATTAGAAATTGCTACATACAAAGGAAGTTTTGCAGCGATCAATCAATCATTAGTTCCTTCTGGATGGGACCCTAAAGAATGGATTAGATATGCTACTATAAATAAAATTGCATGGCTTGATCCTACTAATGAAATATTAAAAGGACCATCTCAAGGAAAATCTGCAGGTGCTTTCAATACATTAACGGCAACTAATGTAACTATTGGTGATCCTTCAGCTATTCAAATGTACACTAATTTATTATTGGACATTGAGAATACAATGGGTAAAATTGCTGGTGTATCTTCTGTTAGAGAAGGTCAAATCCAAAATAGTCAATCAGTTGGTAATGTTGAGAGAGAAGTTACTCAAACATCTCATATTACTGAAAAATGGTTTGCTATTGATGCTAACTTTAGAAAACGTGCTTTAAGTAGATTCTTAGAATGTTGTAAATTTGCATATAAAGATAATCCTAAAAAAGGATATATGATTCTGAATGATATGGAATCAGTACTAGTAGAAAACTTTGATGAGTTCTGTGCTTCTGATTATGATCTTCATGTTTCTGATTCTAGTGATGATACTAAATTATATTCTGATTTAACTCAATTGGCACAAGCTGCTATTCAAAATGGTCAAGCTAAGATTAGTGATCTTATTTCTATTGCTCAATCTGAATCTGTTCAAGAAGTTCGTAAACGTCTTGAGGATTCTGCTAAAGACATTCAGGAACAGCAAGATAAAGCTAAACAAATGGATTACGAGCAACAAGATAAAAACAATCAAGCTGCTGCTCAATTAGCAAAAACTCAACAAGATGTTTTGATATTAGAAAATCAAAAAGATCGTGATGTGAAATATGCAGAAATAGAATCTAAAGAACGTATCGCTGGAATGAATGAATTTGGTACAGATATGAGACACCAGCGTACAACAGCTCAAACTGATACAGATTCTAATGGTGTCGGTGATTATTTAGATGTACGTAGAACTGATATAGATGAAAAATATAAAGCAGATTCTGTAGAAATTCAAAAAGCTAAACTTGCTGAGACTACTCGTACAAATTTAGCAAACGAATTATTGAAAAAACAATCAATAAATAATAAACCTGTTAATAAATAGCTATTAGTAGCTAGATAAAAAACAGTAATAATGCTACTAAGATTTAAGTAAAGTAGTAAAATAAATGTAATATTGTAAACAATTAATGACAGCAAAGTATGATAAATGGAAATGATGATGATTTATTTGCAGGTGTTCAGATAATGAGTGCTCAAGAATTAAATCAAAGTATTGCTTCGGGAGAAGGTGATACTACTGGAGAAATAGTAAATGATGGTACTATTCAAATTTTACCTCCCGATAGAAGTAAAATAATTGAAACTCCTGATACAACGGTTGAAGGAAATACTGATAATACTAATGTAAGTACAAATTCTAGTACTAATCTTGATGAAGATAGAAAAGAATCTGTATATAAAGCATTGTTATCTGAAATGGTAAAAGAAGGTGTTCTGAGTCTTGACGAAGCAGATAAACTAGAAGAATTACCAGGATCGTTTGATACAGTTAAAGCCTTGATGGAAAAAACAGTATCTAAAAAGTTTGACAGTAAGCAAGAAGAATGGAAAAATAGTCTTTCAAAAGATAAAAAGAGATTTTTAGAAATTGAAAACGCATTTGATTCAGACGATATTGCTATTGAAATGACTAAGAAATTAGAGTTCTTTGACACTATTACACCCGAAACATTATCTGATAATGTTGAATTGCAAAAAACTATTTATAGAGAGTTTCTATTGGCTAAAGGTTATACAGCCGTAGAAGCAAATGAAGAAATAGAAGATGCTGATGCTCTTGGTAAATTAGATGATAAAGCTTCTAAAGCATTACCTCATCTTAGAAAAGAAGCTACTGAATATGTCGATAAAGCTAGAAATTCTAAACTGGAGTCAATAGAAAAAGATAAAGTAGTAGCAACACAAAAATTTGATAATTTAATTAAATCAATAGATGCTCAAGAATCATTCATTGATGGTATTGCTTTAAATAAAGTTGCTAAAGATAAACTGAGAGATAACATTATCAAACCAGTTCACACAGATGCAAATGGTAGACAGTATAATTCATTGATGTATAAACAACATCAAAATCCAGCAGGATTCGAATTAATGATCAACTATTTAGATTCTATTGGTATATTTAATATGGATAAAGCTGGTAATTTTAAACCAGATATTTCTAAATTAAAAAATGTTGCGAAAACAGCAGCAGTCAATGAACTTGATAAAGTAATTGCTCAAAATGATACAAGACCTATTGGTAGAAATTCAGCATTAGATGGATCTTCCGATAAAACAAAAGATCTTGCAAATTGGTTAGAGGGTGCTTTTGGTGAAACAAAAAAGAAAAAATAAGTTTAATATAAATAAATAAATAAAATAAAAATGGCTCAATTACTTCCGTTACAAAAATTCGAAGCAGTTGATTACAATGGTTTGGTTACAGATAACCATTTCTACTCATTGTATCAACAAAAACCTCAGTTGATTAACAACTTAATCAGAGAAATCTATAAGGTTAATCTTCAAGGTAAATTACGTGAGTTCGTTGATCGCTTCCCTGTTAAGGAAATGGAGCAAGAAAATGGATTCTATAACTGGATGTTGCAAGGACAACACAATAAAAATCTTCCATTGGTAGATGCTGAAACTATTTCAGGTTTATCTATTTCTGCTGGAACATTTCCTTCTAACGTAGGAGCAAATGGAGAAAGATTCTTATTGACTTTTGATGAAGAAATGTTTACTGAAACTGATGTTTTAAAAGGTGAAGTTGATGATTATCATTACTTAGTGAAAAAATCTTTAGATGCTGGTTCTCGTTTCAAATACGAAGTAGAATTGGTTACAAGTAATTCTAGTTTATCTGTTCCTTCTGAGGAATTAGCTATCGGAATGCGTTTCTCTAAATTCTATGGTCTTACACCTTCTACACTTTCTTATCAAGGATCTAAACCTAATTTCACATCTCCTTGGAGAATGGAAAATAGAATGTCAATGATGAGAATGGAATATGAAGTTGCTGGTAATGTTATTGATAAAGGAGATAACGAACCATTAGAGTTCAACTTCCAATTCAATGGTAAATCAGAGAAAATGTGGATCAACTATCAAGATATGGTTGCTAAACACCAACATGAAGAAATGTTCGCAAGAATGCAACTTTATGGTAAACGTAACTGGACTTCTGATCACCTTTACTTGAACAAAGATGATAAAACTAAATATGCTATCGAATCTGGTTCAGGTTTCTTTGAGCAAATTGCACCATCAAATGTTCATTACTATAACGCTTATGACATTGATTGGCATTTAGAGTTATTACTTGACATGGGTGTTGGTAAAATTGAAAGAGGAAGACGTGTTATTGAATTGCTTACTGGTGAATTTGGAGCTGTTGAAATCTCTAAACAAATTCAAGCTAAAATGAATGCTGGTTCGAACATCGTGGTTATCCAAGATAAATTCTTACAAGGTAATTCTGCTGCTGGTAATTTAGGTGGTTCAAATACTAAATTTGCAATGCAACCACAATACAATATTTACCAATGGTATAATGGTATTGAAATTAGAGTAAACATTCTTGAGTTCTTCGATGATGATACTTACTTCCCAGCTTTACACCCAGATGGTAAAGGATTGGTTGAATCTCATAGAATCCTTGCATTAGGATATGGTGAAGATTCAGGTATTTTCAGAACTAAACCAAAAGGTACTCCTGAAACACAATGGGGTTATATCCCAGGAATGAGAGATCCTTTTAATGCTGGTGGACAAGGTGGTGCTCCTAAGATGATGGCTTCTGCTATTGATGGGTACACTGTACACATGGCTAAATGGGGTGGTATGTTAGTTGAAGATCCAACTAAAATTGTTGACTTACGTTTATCTGTAGCTAGATAATCAAAATAAATACTCAGTCCTTCAGGTGCAAAAACTGAAGGACTGTTTTTAAATAAATTACACAACGGAGAATAATAAAAATACAAAATGGGAAAAGATTTAGAAAGTACAGCAACAGTTGAAAAAACTGAAAAAATTGAAAAAGTGATTTACGGATCATTTCTTAGAGATGAGAAAGTTTCTGTAAGACCAGTAGAATCTCAAGGTAAATGGGCAAATTTACTTGTAGCAGGTCAAGATAAAAAGAAAGATGCTTTTATCTATAATAAAGTGAAAAGAAGTTTCCAAGTTCCATTGAAAGATTTCAATGCTGGAGGAGGAGTTAAATCAATATTGGATGATTTAAAACGTGTCCATATTCAAAAATATACAGTTCAATTTCCATCGGGAATGACACAAAAAGAGTTCTTTGAAAAAGAGTTAGGAGTTGATTTGAATACTACTTTGAAAACAGAAGATAACTTCTGGAAAATTGACAAAAGAAGTAGGGTAACAATCACTAAAGCAGGTATGACTTTGAATCTTGCTGAACCAATTGATATGTTGAAATATTTGATTTTATTATCAGATGTTAGTAGAATTTCTCCTTCTTATGAGCAATCTACAAAGAAAGCAACGTATGAATTTATGATTGTTAATGAGAACAAACTTATATCTAAACGTGTTGAGACTGGTAAAATCAAAGCTAAAGCGTATGCTAAGTTTGCTGAGATTACTTCTTCTGAAACGAAAATGGTAGGGTTTATCAAATCTATTGGTAGAATTGTACCTGTTAATCGTACAGAAGATTGGTTGGAATCAGAAATATTGAATGTACTTGAAAATAGTGCTGAAGGTTTCTTGAAAATAGTTGAAGATCCAACTTACGATAAAAAGATTTTTGTTCAAAACAGTATTGAAGTAGGAGCTATTCTTAAAAAAGGTGACAAACGATATACATTAGACAATGGTGTTGAATTAGGTGATTTAGGAGATACAATTAATTTCTTAGGAAATCCTGATAATCAAGATATAAGATTGAGAATAAAATCATTGATTGAATTGAGTGGTAGAAAATAATTAATTTAAAACTTAGAAATTTTGGATGCAAATAAAATGGCTGATGAATTGGAATTAAGACTTGATCGTAGTGATAGTTTTGGTTCTCCTGGTTACGAAGATTTTGAATTATCTTCTGTACTTACTGAAGCACAGTCATTTTATGTGAAAAAATTTATAAGTGAACTTAATAATAGAAAATTAGAAGGTTTTGAAGAAACTGAAATTAGAAACCAAGGATTGAGTGCCTTGATAAAAAGAGGTGATACTCTCTTGGTTTCTTCTAATCAAACAGATGTTTTAACAAACGGAAAATTCTTTGATTTACCTAGTGATTTTATGTTCACTATTTTTGAAGAAGTTACTATTAATAAATTAAAGTGTAATAGTACAACTGAATATATTAAAGGAGATATTAGAATAACTGCTCATAATGAGATACCAAGATTGAAAAATAATAAATATCATAAACCTTATTATAAGAATTATGGTGAATGTTTAGTTTGGAGATTGGTATTTTCAAGAGAAGTTTCTGGGGAAAATCCTGCTACAACTCAAACAAGTAAACGTCATCAACTAATGACAGATGGTACATTCAACATAGATATATATTCTATTAACTATTTAAGAATACCAAATGATATAATTGTAGACAGAACAACAACAACTAATCAAAGAAATTGTATCTTTGATGAATCAACTCATACAACAATTATAGATATAGCTGTTGATTTGATGATGAATAGAGTAAAAGAACAAGCATTGAAAAATATAGAAGGATCTAAGGATTTAGAATAAATAGTAACAATTAAATAAAAAAACAAAATGAGTTTAAGAAGAAATGGAAACATTACAACATCGCTAGTAGGTAAGGCATCCGTACTAACATCTACTTTACCTGCTGTATCAGCATTGGTAACACCAGCAAATCTTGCAATCGGAGGATTGGTTTTAGTAGATTTAGGAAATAGAAGAATTTCTACTTTGACTGCTGGACAAGACTTTAGAATTGCTCAAGGTCAAGGTACTGATAAACCTTTATTATTAACACCGATTCTTAATGAAGCAAGAATCACAAAAACTGTTGGAGCACACAGATCTGCTAAACAGCAAGTAACAACTGTAGGATATGATCCTGTATCAGGTTTAGGAGCACTTCCTACTGCGAATGATACATCTTATTATATCAAAATTCGCAAGCGTGATAACGATCAAGCAAATCAATCTCAACCTTCAAGTATATCTGCTCTTTACAAAACAGATGCTACTGGAACAGATGTTGAATTAGCATTTGGATTAGCTGCAAATGGTGAAAAGAATTTTGCTGATGAGCCAGGAAATGGTTATTTGAAATTTGAAGTTGTAACTTCTGCTGCTGGTTCAGCTACTGGAGCTGCTGCTGATACTGTTATCGGTACTGCTGGAACAAGAACACTAACGTTGACAGATACTGCTGCAAATGGTACTATGTTTGCAATTGCTGTAGGTGATTTGATTAGAATTGGAACTGCTACTTCTGCTGAAGTATTTAAAGTTACTGCTACAACTGTGACTTCTACTGCTGGTGGAGTATTGACATTGGATCGTCCTTTAAAAGCTGATGTTTCTTTATTAGGAACTACTGCTTACTTCATTACTGCTGCTGCTGCTTTAGCTGCTTCAATGGGAGTTAGAATTACTGGAAAAGAAAATGTATTCAGTGTAAATAAATGGAGAAACTATTACTCAAACCGTTTTAGTGTATCATTCTCTGATCCAACAATTCTTGTAACGAAAGTTACTGGAGCATTTGATGGTGTTGGAGTATGGCAAAAAGTTGCAATGGATGAATATATGACTTACGGTTTCGAAGGTCAAAATGAAATGATGGGTGTTCCAGCAACTCCACGTTTTGCATTCACTCAATCAGCTGCAACTGATGGTGCAACAAATACAAACAAGTACTCAGCATATCAAATTGCTTGGACTGAATCAGTTAGTGATTTAGTATCAACTTTTAATGCTAAAGGTTCTGTTATTATATACTTGAATTTAGATCAAACAACTTTAGGTGTGATCCCTGCTTCTACTACGCAAAATGCATTGGTAGTAGCATTAGGAGGAACTGTATCTGATTTCGATCAAATTTCATAAAGATCTCCCAAGTGTATCAGTAGCTCATCACTAATTTTGCTGTCGGTGGTGAGCTATTGTTTTTTTTAACCTTAAAATTTTATATAATGTTTATACCTAAGAAAAGTAGAAAGGATGTTGCAAAAGAAGATTCGTTTTCTGTTGAAGTATTCAAAAGTAAAGAAGATAATAACATTTATTATAAGAGTAGTGTAGGCGAACTTATTAAATTAAACAATGCTGAGTTTGATGATTTAAGACCAGTTTTTAACGATTTATCTACCAATTCTACATCTTCTGCAACAACAACAATATTAGAATATGGTATAAATGTTATTACTACTTCATCAACAACTAATTATGCATGTAAGTTACCACAACCTAAAACTGGTAGAAGTTTAGTTGTTGTGAATAATAGTTTATTACCTATTTATTTATATCCATCTAATGTAGGTGGTCAAATAAATAATTATGCAATTGATGTTCCTGCTGTAATTCCTCCTGATGGAAAATCATATACATTCACATGTACAGAAAATCCATTACCTGGAGAATGGACATGGTTACCACCAGCAATAAATCAAATTGTATTAGGTGACTTTTCTATAGCTCATACTAACGGAGTTGCTACAAATAGATATGGTGTAACACAAACTGGATTAGGAGCTAGTTCTGGATCTGCTGTTGTTGGAGGAAACGTATCTTTAACAGGAGAATGGGGAAGTGAAAATGCTCTAACTACTGTATCAAGAATTAAAACTTACACAAATATAGTAGCTGCTGACCTACCAAGTGTTACAAATCTACAAGTAACTTTGATAACAACTTACAAAACAGGTGCTTCAACAATAACATCTGGTCAAAGAGATACACTTCAATTTAGAGGAGATGGTTTCTATGAAGAATTGACAAATGGAGTTGGTACATTAACAGCAAATCCAAATGAAGCTATTGGAGATACAGCTACTTTATATGGTATTCATGTAACACCAGTTAGTATTTTAAATAATCAAATAGGAATAGGCGGTGCCTTTTCAAATTATTATTATACAATTGGATTTTTTATTCCGTCAACTGCTGCTACTAAAACTTATAAATTTAGAGTGATATTAGAATATTTTTAATTTATTACTTATATTTGTAAAACAATAGAAAATATATTATGGCACTTATTCCAAAAATATCATTAAACATATCCAATACATGTAATAAAATAGATGTATGGGAAAAAACAAATCCTTATAATGCATCTACTAATGTTGGTGGTTGGGGTACTCCTAATATTAACACTGGTGATATTAGTTATGCTGATATTAAGATATATGATTTATCGAACAATTTAGTTCAAACAATCGTGATGTTTGATGGGTTAGGAATTAATATATACCCTGCTGTTGGTCCTTACACCCCATCTACTTTTCAAGCATATTCTCAGATTAATTGGTCGCAATTAGACGGTGTTTATAAAGTTGTATATACAGTTAGTAAAGCATTAGTTAATTATGTTAATGAATGTCAATATGAACTCTTTACATGTAATCTTTGTAATTGCATGGGAGGATTAGTAATAAAAATGTCAAATCTTTGTTCTGGTAAAAAACTTACTAAATATAAAGAAGTATTTGATCAATTAGAAATATTCAAATATGGAATTATGACTGCATTTTCTAATGCTGATTTCACATCTGTGAATATTCTATTGGCTGAAGCTTCTAAATTATGTACAACTTTTTCTGATTGTGGTTGCGGTTGTTCGGACTGCTAATTGTTAAATTTTAAATTATTATATTATGAGTGGATGTGGTTGTGAAGAATGTGGTGGAATAACATTATTTAAAGGTGACACTGGAGCTACAGGAGCAACTGGAGCAACTGGTACTACGGGAGCAAATGGTGCTCTTGGAGAACCTGGAGGTTTTTCATCTACTTGGATTTTTGATGCAGGTACTTCAGCAAATCCTATTGCTACAGAAATGCGATTCAATAGTGCTACTTTATCAAGTGTTACTGAAATATACATTAATGATACAAACTCAGCATCTCTTGATTTAGATGCTTTTTTAGATTCTTTTAAAAATACAATAAGTACTGTTGATTATTTCGGATTAGTAAAAGTTTATAAGAAAACAAATAGTAATATTTTCTGGTACGGAAAGATTACAGCAGCAGTTGATAATGGTGCTGATCATACTTTTACAGTAACTCATATTCAATCAAATGGTACTTTTGTAGCAGATGATATAATAGTGGTTGATTTTACACCTCGTGGTGAAGCATCTATAAATACTAAAATAGTTGAAATAGGTAATTGGGATATGGACACTGATGCTACTGTATCTGTAGCACATGGATTAACTGATATTTCTAAAATTAGATCGGTATCTGTTATTATACGTGATGATGATAGTACTGTATCTATACCATTAGATGCTTATGCTTCTGATGGTTCTCAAGGAGGGGTTAATTCTGTAGATGTGACAAATGTAGTATTACGTAGAAAAACTGGTGGAATGTTTGACAATACTTTTTATAATAATATTGTTATTCGAACTAGAGGATATATAACAATTGGATATATTGATTAATTATGTGTGATTCTTTAATTATAACTGACTATAATAACATTTCCCCAGAGTTATGTTTTAAATTAAAAGTTTGGAATCTTCAAAAGAAATTCTACACTTTCACAATTAAATATGTACAAAGTATTCAATATGGGGAACTATGTAATAATAAATTAGAAAAATTAACAATGTTTCGTAGAACACTAATGCTATTAAATAAGTACGATACCAGAGATATTTCTAATGACACAATTAATTATAATGTATTCACATACACTCAAATGAAAAAACTAATAGATAATTTATCAAATTTATAATATGAGAGTTCCTAAAAAATTAAATAGAGAAGGAGGAGGTGAAAACGGTTCATCAATAGAAATATTTAAAAGTAAAGAATCTAAGTTTTTATATTATAAAAACTTACAAAACGAATTAATTAAGATAGAACAAGATATTATATTTTCAACATTACCAGTAATAGGTGAGACTGATAAGTTTTATTTTAGTAATAATAATTTATACTATTGGAATAATACTGAATATATTCAATTAAATGTTGAATCTACTCCTTCTACTATAGTGTATTTTGACAAAGCTACTCCAACAACAGTCGGTGTAGCATTTACTCCAGACAGTCCAGCAACAACTGACAGACTATATATCTCATCTATAAATTTTAATCAATACACTTATTACGGATCTGCATATCACACGTACGAAGCACCTATAACCAATAATACTGAATTTGTAATCAGAAATACAAATATAGATGCAGGAAGTAATAAAACAATTGCAATTGAACGGTCAGGTTCAGTAAAGATTCAAGGAGATAATCCATCTTCATGGGCGTTAACTGCTATCAATGACGGTGTTGTTAGTGCTCACGGATTACTAGGGGGTATTAGTGCAACATCTACAGGTGCTCCGTTTCAGATATGGAAAGGGTTCGATGTATTATTAGGTGTGACTAATACTGGACAAACCTATACTAAAAACTATACGCTACCACTAGCTTCACCTACATCTGGTAAAGTTTTAGGGTATTTAGCGAGTGGAGTTGCTGATTGGGTAGATGGTTCATTAAGTGGTATTTGGGGTATAGCTAACACATCAGGTGTCTATACTTATTACGCAACCATTACACTAGCAATGGCAGGAGCAACCGCAGGTCAATGTATTGATCAATTTGGTGACGTAACAGAAACAGGGAACGTATCTGTAACTTGCAAAACTGGAGTAACAATTAATGGTAATGGTCACTTATATAATTACACAAACGTAGCAGGTGATTGCTTCATAGATAACGGTGGTAATGTTGATATTACCGTAATTAACTTCTTCCCAGTTAGAACTTCTGCAACAGCAACAGGTAAGATATGGCATTTCTTAGGCGGTGGTTCTTATGTAACCTTCATTGGTGGTAAATCTGTTATGACTGTAGCCAGTGGTGCATTCATAGTCGCTACATTTAATATTAGAAGATTAGAGGGGTACAGAGGTTTTGCTATCGGAGATGGAAAATCATTGTATTGCTTTTATAGCATTATGCAAGTTTACAACTGTTACGGTGAAAGTTCAGGAAGTACTGGTTATAATGTTTTAATGTATGTTTCTTATGCTGAAAACGTAACTGGTAAATGTTTAAGTTCTGGTCCAGGTATCTTAACTACTGGAGGTGTTTATGTTAATTTAAATGGTTATTCGAGTTCTGGAGATGGAATACAAACAGCCTCATCTGCTCAACTATACAGAAGTTATGGACAATCTTCATCTGGCAACGGAATAGCTAACTATGGCACTGCTCATGCGTGCGAAGGTGTGTCAGGAAGTGGTCACGGAATAGCACAAGGCGAAATAGTAAATTGCATTGGAACATCAAGTACTGGTTATGGAATATTTGGAACAGTTACTGTTTCAGGTAGTAAGTCAAAATCTACAGGTAATTTATCAACACTCCTTTACGGCGGTTCAAAAGTAACACATTCAGAAATAATATCAGAATGGAATAACGCAGGAGGACATGGAGTAAACTTCAATGGAACACCATCAGGAATTAAATTATTACACAATGATATAATTGTGACTAATACTTCAGCAAATTGTATTTATTCAGCAGCAGCTATATCAGTCAAAATGGTTTTAAATAGTTATGATGGAGCAACAACAGCTTTAAATGCAAATGTAACAAATGGAATAAGTAATACAGCAGACGCACAAGGAAATATTTTAATTTAAAAATTATGAAATTAATAAAAATAGATATTATAGATAAACAAATTGTGAAAACATTTGATGATCAAACAGTTGAAAGATTAAAAATTATTGATTTATCTCCTGCTGATTCAATAAAATTTGCAGAATGTGTTGCAATGGCTCACGTTTTAGAAAATGAATTTTTATTTGTGTCAATTAATATTATTGACCCTACTACACGAGTTGTCTTTTTCTTTAAAGAGTTAAACTTTAAAGAATATTTTTTTGATGATTTATCACAAATTCAAAAAGATTTATTTACTTGGCTTATAAATCTATAAAACAAAAAATTAGTTATGGCAGTAATAGCAGTAAGTGGTCATCCAGTAGTAGGAATTAAATACACTCATACAACAGCATCAAGTGCTGATTGGTCAAGTGTAAGTAATTCTACTTACTTCTATGATCTTACCGATAAGTTAGTTCATTTTAAGGATGCTTCTGGTATTATTCAAGATGTATTTCCGAATGTTACACAATACACATTAACAGATACCACACCTATAACTATTCCAACTGCTGTTGGAGTTGTTGGCGTAATAGTAAGAATCACATACAGAAATTTTAGTGGTGGCAATGTTTTATTTACTTCTACAAGTTCACAAGAAATTGGTAATCTAATAACAGGAAATCCAACAACATTTACATTATATGATGGTGAGATTCTATGTTTAGAAAGTAATAACACTAAATGGTTAATTGTATAATATATGAATGGTACATTATTAAGAAGAGCTGATATAGGTGGAGATTTCGCTTACAGAATAGATGGAGTTATTAGAGGTGCATCAAAGGGTTTAGGTACTTACAATTTTGCTAACGGAATACTTTTAAATCTATTCAATTTTACTGGAACAGGAACAGTTACAGCTGTTAATAGTGCTGCTCAATTTGTGGTTACTGCTGGTCAATTTCATGTAGGTCAATCAAGAATATTCCATCAGTACATTCCAGCTAATCCTACATTGATAGAAATTACTGGAGATAATCTTCATCCTATTTCTGGAACAAGCGTTGAAGTTGGTTATGGTTCTGATTCAATTGTTTCACCATTTTCTGGTTCTTATGATGGTTTTCGTTATAGAACTGATGATACAACATCATATTTTGAAGTGATGAAAGGTGGTGTTGTTAAATTATCTATAGCAAGAGCAAGCTGGGATAATCCATTGGTTGGTTACGATTTCCAAAACTTCACAGTAATGGCAATTGACTATTTATATTTAGGTGGTGCTGGTGCAAGATTCTTTGTTAAGATGGGAAAAGAATTTGTTTTAGCACATACTTTCAATTACGCTGGAACATCTCAAGGAACTTTTATAAATAACCCTTCTCTACCTGTAAGAATAGCTGTTAGAAGTACTACAGGAACAAGAACGACTAATATATTTTGTGCTAGAGTTGTTACAGAGGGTGATATTAATGAATCAATTGTGATCAATAAAACATTCTATAACTTAGATGCTGGAGTTGTTTCAACTGTGGTGGGAACTAGATATGCACTTTTAGGGATTAAGTTAAAGTCAGCAAGTAGAAATGATATTATTAAGATAATTGATGGAACATTATTAGTTCAATCAACTAATGACCACCTTAGATATGCTTGGGTTCTTAACCCAACAGTTGCAAATACTTTTACTTATGCTGATGTTACAGGTTCACCAGTTCAAACAGCTATTGGAGTTGCAAATAATACAGTCACAGGAGGTTTAGAATTACCATCAAACTTTGGAAATACTGGTATTGATTCTAAACTTAATGTTAATAATATTTTAAATCAATTAGGCTCAACAATTGATGGTGTAATGGATAGTTTAGTTTTAGTTGCTACTCCATTAACATCAAATATTACAATAAATGCAATAGGAAATTACGCTAGATATTAAAAATATGGAAAATTCAAATGTAACAGTATTGATATGTAAAGGAAAATCCTTAACATCAAAAGCAATATCATTATTCACAGGATCGTCTGTTACACATACTGCTTTTAAAATTGTAATTAATGATAATATATTTATAGCTGAATCTCAGAAAAATGGTTTTGAATTAAAAACTATTAAAACCTGGGAAGAACAATTCAAATATGATTATTATGAATTTCAAATTCCTATTATTTATGACTGTGATAAAATAGAAGCTAAAATATTCGATAAACTTTCTAATGTGCCTTATGATTTTAGATTATTCATTCTTCGTTATCCTAAACATATTCTATCAAAGATATTTGGTAATAGAAAAAGAATACAAAGTGTTAGAAATGAAGATAGAAGAGAGATTTGTTCTGAATCTGTTTCTAATTGTTTAGGATGGAAGTTTCCAGAAAACTATTTACCAATAGATGTTTACAATAAAATAATGATAGAAGGTTGGTTAAAAATAAAATAAAAACTTATTTCTAATAACTTTTCTGTATATTTACAAAAAATATAAAATGACTGAACATTTATGAATAATTACACAATTATATTGATATTAATTGGTGTTGTAGGTTACTTTCTCCGTGACTTACATACCCGACTTAAGCAAACAGAAAAAGATGTATCAACGGGGCATGATAAGATTGTCGAATATAAATCAAAATTTGAACAAATAGAAAATTCTCAAAAATCTGGATTCGTACATCTAGAGAAACTATTTGAAGAAAAATTTAAATCTATTGATAAAACATTAGAACACATGAACGCAAATCTTAAGACTTCACAAGAATTATTCACTATTTTAATAAATGACAAAAACAAATGAAATTAATTGATAAAATTATAAAAGAAACACCGTTAAAAGATAAAATTGACGGCATATTTTGCACTAAAATAGGAATCATTTGTGCAACTGTTTTAGCTACTGGATTAGTTGTTAATCCAATTGGTATAATTGCACTGTCGATTGGTGCGGTTGTATTCGGTGGCAAAGCAGTTTACCACGCAAAAAAGACGGTATGAGTTCGTTATTTGCCTTGTTTAGTATTGTAATCGTGGGGTTAATAGTATTGATACTAAAAAAGATAGATGAGGATTTAAACAATAGACAAAACTTCAGATAATGGATAAAATAACTTTAGACAGAATTAAAACTATTCACCCAATATTAAGGGATGATTTGGAAAAAGATTATATTGAATGTAACAATTTACTAGGTCCGAATATAAGACTTCGATTTGCTTATGTTTATAGATCAATAGCAGAACAAAACGTGTTGTTTAATCAACGTCCAAAAGTTACAAATGCTAGAGGAGGTCAATCTATTCACAACTACGGACTCGCTTTTGATATTGTTTTACTTTATGATAAGGATGGAAACGGAACATTTGAAACGGCTTCATGGGACATGGTTAAAGATTTAGACAAAGACGGAATAGCAGATTGGATGGAAGTAGTTAAATTCTTTAAGTCCAAAGGTTGGGTTTGGGGTGGAGATTGGAAGTCTTTTAAAGATGGTCCTCATTTCGAAAAAACATTTGGTCATACATGGAAAACTTTACAAACAAAGAGTAGTTTTATGGATAATGGATTGAAATATCCAATTTTATAATACATTGAAAATTACATAATATATTTTCTATTAGCTCAAGTCCATTTAATTTTAAATGGACTTTTGTATTTATTGATACAATTTTCTTATATTTGTTAAATACTTTTAAAATATGTTACCATTAACTGATTTACATAGTCAATTAGATGAAGCACTGAATATAAATTCTTCAGAGTCAAATTTTAGTACATTATATTATACTGATTTAATTAATGGTCAACGATCACTTTGGTTACGTAATGAGTATAATAAGAATAGAACTATTGATCCTAACATTCAGCAAAGTATTTGTGATTTAGAATTAGAATTGGTAGATCCTACTTGTTGTGATTGTGTAACATTACCTATTTCTTGTAAAATACTTAGATCAATTGTTCCAATTCCTAATACTATAGAGTTCTATTTTACTAAAGGTTTAACCTCAGTTGGTCCTGTAGATATTACTAAAAGAAGATTCACTATTATTGATTACGCTAGAGTTCCTTATATAGGAGCAGGAAGAACTACTCAGAACACAGTTTATGTATTCATGTATAATAATTATGTTCATGTAATTAGTGCTAGTTCTTTAATTATTAATATGAAATACATTAATGTTAGAGGGTTATTTGAAGATCCTACTAAGATTGGTGATTTTTGTGATTGTGCTAATAAACCATGTTGGTCGCCCAATGAAATATATCCTATTAATTTATGGATGTGGGAGTACATGAAACCTATTATAGTTCAAGGATTACAACAGAAAAAAATTAATAAACTTGATGACAGCAATAATGGAAAAGACGATACAGCAGAGCAGAAATAATGGATTCAAAAGAACTGGTGGAAAGTTAAATAGTGACGTATTACGTTATCAGTTCTATAGTGATTATGCAAAGACTTTACCAGTATCAGAAAGAATTGGTAGAACAAGTTTTAATAGATTTACAAAAGATTTAATCAGTACTTTAGTAACTGCTATAATTGAAGAAAATTTAGAATTAAAGTTTGCACATATCGGAAGATTGAGAGTTAGAGAAAAAGTGATTAAAACTGTAAATATAAGAGTTGATTGGAAGACCACATGGGAATATTGGAATGAAAAATATCCTGATTTAACTCGTGATGAAATTCTTCAAATAAAAAATAAAAAAACATTACGTTTTGATAATGAAATAAGTGCATATAATTATTCATTTTATTGGGATAAATTAACAGTAACTTATCCAATTCTAAGATATTATAAATTTAAAGCATCAAAACATAACAGTGTAGCATTAAATAAATCAATTATTAACCCCAATAGAAAAGTATTTTATTATGGATAGTGAATATAAAACTGAAAGTGGAGAAACTAAAGGTACTGAAGTATCTTGGTCTAAAAGAACTAAGAGTTCGGATGGTATTGAAGTAAGAATTGATGTTGAGAAAATTGAGAATGGATTCTTAAAAACTACTTGTACAGAAGGTAAAAATTCAAATGGTGGATATGAATATAAAACCATAAAAGAATTTTCAGAAACTAATCCTTTCGAAACTGAAGAAAAAGAAGAAATGTCATTAGTTGACAAATTAGCAGACTATTTTAAAAATAAATAATTATGTATTCTGGAAAAGTAATATCTTATAAATTAATCGTCAATAAACTATTCAGAGATTTTCCGTTCGATGATAGAATCAACGATGAAGAATGTCTTGAGTGGCTTGCTGAATTTATGAGTCATACTAATTCAGGTGTTGTAATGGAAGCTAAAGTAGGTTATATTGACGTTTGCGATGGTCGAGGTGATTTACCTTTTGATCTACATAAAATTAAACAATGTGCTCAATTACTTGGTATAGAAAATGCAGAGCAAGCTGAATGTGGTGAAGGTACTATTGTTCCTATGAGATGGTCTACTGATAATTTTCATTCAAGGTATCATTCTGATTCAAGAGATTATACCAGTTCATCTGGAGCAACCTATACAGTTGGTCAAGGATTTGTATTTCCTTCATTTTCTTGTGGTGTAATAGCATTGTCTTATGAAGCTATTCCTACTGATTGTGAAGGTTATCCTACTATTCCAGCAGAACAACAATGGGTGGAAGCAGCAACTCATTATATCGCTCAAAAGATTGCTAAGAAGATGTTCCTTCGAGGTGAAATGACAGAAAACAAATTCGAACTTATTGAAAAAGATCGTAATTGGTACTTCTCACAAGCAGTAAATCATTCGAAACAATGGAATGGTGTTGATGAAGCAGAAAGTTTCAAGAATCAAATGGTTCGTACTATTCCTAGCATCAATGACCATAAGAATTTCTTTGCAAATATGCAGATTCCAGAACAACGTTATTTTAATGGTGCTACAAACACTACTTCTTCTTTTGGTGGAAGTATTAGTAATAATACTGTAAGTGGTCTACAATCAAACGCAAATACTTCTCAGGTTAATTATTTACCAATATTAATTACTGGTGCTGCTGGAACAATAACTAACAGTGGAGCAACTTGTATTAATAATTTAACATCTTATGGAAATACTCCAATTACCAATTACGGTATTGTATATTCTATTGGTTCAATGCCTGATACATCTGATTCAGTAATGAGTTTGGGAGCAATTACTTCTCCTGGTTCATTTACAACTGTTTTATCAGGATTACTTGCAAATACTACATATCATGTAAGAACGTTCGCTACACATAGTACAGGAACGTCTTATGGAAATGAAATAACTTTTACAACATTACCATAATGGAAACTACAGCTAATACATACGGAGGATTGAATATGGACACATCTTATGATAGTATTCCAAATACTTTTTATATAGATGCTTTAGATGTTAGAATTACTACAGTTAAAGGTGAATCTCAAGGTTCTATATCAAATATAAAAGGTAATCTTTTATCATTTAGTATTCCTCAATTAGGTACTGGTGTTAGTGAAATTATAGGATCAACAGCCATTAGAAATACAATTATTCTGTTTATTACAGATACTTCTAATGCAAAAGGTTGGATTTATAAATTAATTTATAATGATGTTAATCACACTATATTAACTGGTCCAACTTTAGTTTATTATAATGCTACTTTTGGATTCAGTAAATTATATCCTATTGAAGCAGTTGGTAGATATGAATCAGATTTAATTCAAAGAATTTATTGGAGTGATTATAATAGTCCTTTAAGATCTTTGAATATTGCTGATCCAAATGTTTTAATAACTGATCTATCATTGATTGATGTAAATCCTTATGTAGGTTATACACAACCATTATTACAAGCTGTAACTGGTGGTGGTAATTTATTAGTAGGTTTGTATCAAATAGCGTATAGATTAATTACTTTTGATGGGAAACAAACTCTGATTTCTCCTCCTAGTAATATGATTCATATTGTTTCTAATTCTGAAACAGTAACTAATTCAGCACAGTATGGAGGTGATCCCAAAGGTGTTAATAGTTTTAAATCAATTACTTGCACTATAGATACTACTAATTACAGTAACTATGAGAAAATAGAATTAATTGTATTATTTCATGAAGATTTTCAAGGTACTCCAGTAATTAAGTCAATAGAAACACAATCTATAGGAGTTGCTACAAGTGTTGTATTTACATATACTGGTTCTGAAACTACAGCAATTCCTTTAACATCAATAGATTTTGCTTTAAAATCATATCCTTTTTCAACTTGTAAAACATTAACTCAAGTAGATAGTTCGTTAGTGATAGCTAATTTAAAAAGTACTTCTTTTGATATTCAATCATCTTTAGGGATTGGTGAGACTTTTGATGCTAGTACTTTAAGATACGATTCTGCTGGAACAACAATGGTTGGTAAAACTAATTTCAGAGCATCTGGTTCTCCTGTTTTTACAGCAGATGAAGTAAAGTTCAATACTATTTACAATGAAGATGCTCACTGGGATGCTCAATGGCATACTGATGGTCAATATAAATTTAAAGATGATGGTACAACATTAGGTGGTCAAGGACCAAATATTTCTTATACTTTTCATTTAGAATCAATGTTTATAAATGAAGGTAATACTTCATTTCCTGGAGTATTAGCAAGTACTCCTTACACTACTCATAATTTAATTGATGGGTATTCTTATAATAATACAACTTTTGATTCTCAAGGTTCTCCGTTTATCAGTGGATTACTAAGAGGATATAAACGTGGTGAAACATATCGTTTTGGAATTATATTCTATAATCTAAAAGGAGAAGCATCATTTGTAGAATACATAGGTGATATTAAATTTCCAGATATTTCAGAAGCAGATGGTGTTGTAAATGGTTCTGGAGGAGTTTATTTTCCATTATCTCAAAATACTACAGGTACTTCTGCTGAAGCATATTCTATGGGTATAAAGTTTGATATTGATTTTTCTACTTGTGCAACATTAATGTCTCAAGTAGACTCTTATCAAATAGTTCGATTAGATAGACTCAATGATGATAAACGAAGAATGTGTTCAGGAGTAATGAGAACATTTAGTAAAGCTCCTATTGGTGCTCCTCCTTCTGGTGGTTATGATTTACGAGTTGGGGGATCATCTGATGTATTACACTTGGCATATATTACAGATTCTGGAAGAACAAATAATAATGGTTCTTTTTCTTATTTAGAAGATGTTGCAGCAAATGCGTCAAATCATGAATTGAAAGGTTCTTATATGACTTTTTATTCTCCTGAAATATCTTATAATTTTAATAATGTTAGTGATATTATTGTAGGTAATAGTTCTTCATTATTGTTAATAACTGGAGGATTTGAATATATTGATAATGTAGATACTAATTCTAATACTGTTTCTGATAGAAGTGCTATTGAGAAATTAGGAACTGATTGTGCTGATGTTAGATGGATTCTTAATCATGTAGTACCAGTAGATAAGGTTGGTGTTACTGCTACTTACCCAATTAATTCTAAAAGAAGGGGTATTGAATATGTAAAAAGAATTAAACAAAAACAAAAAGTATCATTACCAAATTCTTTAGCTGAAAATGATGCTGCTATTGCTATTGTAACACCATTATTTGATGGTAATTATATGCGTAATTTTTATGCTAGATCAAATCCTGCTTCAGGAGGTACTGCTAAAGATTTGAATAATTGTTCTTCTAGTGCAGGAGGTGATCAAGCTTTATTTAAAGGTGCTACTGGTATTACTGGAAATATAGTAAATATTACAAATGATATACTTACAAATGTTGCACTACCTGTAAGTTCAGCAACTGATTATTTTAATAGTACGAATGTAATCTCTCAAGGTTCTTCTATGGGTCAAGTACTATTAGATGTTATGATTCCTAAACAAGAAGTGTATGGTGGGTATAATGATTCAGCATTAGAAAATAATATATTTATTCCAGCTTCTCCAGTTATTAAAAAAGCAAATACCACACCTATTGTATTCGGTGGTGATATATTTTTAAATACTTTTGTTTTCCAAGCAAGTTCTACATATAATAGTAGACTTTATTATAACGATGCTGTTAGTGCTGACCAGAAATATAAAGGTAATGTGTCATTAACACAATTATACACTGTTGAATCATGTGTTAATAGTGATTTAAATTATGGTGCTACTATTAAGTCAGGAGTAAAATTTAGTGTAGCAGGAGGTACGTCAGGAATACTTGATACTTTGTTTAGACAAGAATCTAGCAATAGTGATCGAGGATATGCTAAAGTATATTCAATGTATGCTTATAATAATGTATATTCAGAATCTGCTTCGGATTTATCATTCTTTGTAAAACCTGTAAATTTATCATTATCTATAGTTAATGATATTAGAGCAATGATTTCTAATCCTAAGATTAATAATGAAGCACTTGACTCGTGGACTAAATTTCTTGTGAATAATTATTGGGATGTTGACGATCATGGACCAATTAATAAAATAATTAATTGGAGAGGTAATACTTACTTTTTCCAAGACAGTGCTGTTGGTAGTTATTCTATCAATCCTAGAGCAGTCGTAACAACTACTGATGGTGTAGAAACACAATTAGGAACTGGTCAAGGTATTACTTATCATAATTATATTACTACTGAAAATGGATCTATTCATCAATGGGGAATTAAAGCAACTGATAAAGGAATTTATTATTTTGATGGATTAATTAAAAAAATATTTATATTAACAGGTGGTGTTTCTCCAATTTCTGAAATGAAAGGTGTTCATAGTTTTTTAAATAATTTAACTGGAGATGTTTTTCTTAAAAAAGAAAATGGTGGAGATAATCCTATCATGAGTAAAGGTGTTATAATTGGACAAGATATTGTAAATGATGAAATATTATTTACTTTTTTAGGAAATGCTGGTGAGCTTAGAACACCGAATAAAACAATTGTATTTGATGAATTAGCAAGTCAGTTTTCATCAAGATATTCTATTGTTCCAAAAGTTTATATCGACAATAAGAATATTCTATTGACTTCAGATCCTATCAGTCCAGACAAAGTATATCTTCAAAATGAAGGTGCTTATGGTAATTTTTATGGTATTGTTCAAGAATGTTTTGTTAAATTAGTAGTTAATGATAAAGCTGATGTAAATAAGATACTTAGATTTATTGAATTTAATTCTATTGTAAGAGATTCAAATAAAGTAATTGATAGAACTATTACAATCACTGCTTTTAAAATAGAAACTGAAAATCAAACAACAAGTAAAGTTCCTTTCTCAGTTGATAGATTTAAACATAAATTTAACAAATGGAGATTGAAAATACCAAGAGATCAAAATAGTGCAACAAAACAAGGTAGATTGCGTAATACATATTTTATTGTAACTTTATACTTTGATAATACTTCTAATAAAGAACTTATATTAAATAGATTAATTTCTCATTACGACATACAAATATTTTAATTATGGAAAATATTCAATCTCTTTCAGATCAAAATGCTGGTCAACTTACTCAGTTCAATGCTGGTGGTTCACATCAAGAAAACCAAAATGGAGGTATATCTCAAGGTATTGGTCCTAACGGTCAACAAAATATGGTTGAGCAAGGAGAGACGAAACTGAATGCAAAAAATTATATTTATTCAGATACTTTGAAAGTAGATAAAAATACTGTTAAGGATTTCTATTTTCCATCAAAGTATATTGGTAAAACATTTGCTGAAGTTTCTAAATTAATGGAACGTCCTGATTCCAAAAGAAAATATGATAGTATTGAGGAAGCTTCTAAGAAAAGAGATTTAGAAGCATTGATGTCAGCACAAGAAACACTCAAACAAAAGAGTCTTGAAAAAGATATGAATGAAATGATGATTAAACATCCAGAGTTCATGTCTTCAATGATGGCTCAACAACCACAAGAACAACCTATGGTAGATCCTAGTAGTGCACCAATAGAAAATCCTCAAATTGGTGAACAACTTCCTCCACAGTCTCCTATGGCTAAAATGGGAGGTTTTCAAAATCACTATGGTTTAGGTGGAGATTTAAAAGATATTGGTAGAAATTATGTAACTGCTGTGGGTGATTCTGCTTTAGGAGCATTTGGTATGGGTGATGTAATAAAAGATTCTGCTTATACTGGAGCAGGTTCTGAATTTACAAGAGGTGCTGCTGATGTTATGGGTAAGGTTGGTAAAGTAGCTTTACCAATTGTTGCTAACATGGTTGTTCCTGGTTCTGGAGCAGTTATAGCAGGTGCTCAACAAATGGGTGGTCAAGTTAATCCTCAAGATAATACACTAGATGGAAATGTAAACACAGCATCAATTCAACAATCTTTAGATTCTAATGGTAGACCAATTCAAACATTTGCTTATGGTGGTGGTTTAGGGAATCCTCCTGAAGGTGATCCACTATCAAATGAAGAATATTTGAATAGTCTTAACAAACCATTTGTTCCAAAAAAGATTGCTCCTGTCGCTCCTACTCCTCTCCCTATATATAATAGTTTATATCCTGCTATTAATTCAATTGATTATAGTGGTTCTGAAGATGGTGGTACAGCATTAGGAAGTAGACCTAGTATTGTTCGTGCTCCAGAAGTTCCAGAAGTTCCAGAAATTCCAAAACCTTCTAATGATGGAACTGTTTTTGATTTTGAAAATCAAAATGTACAACCTCCTTCTGAAAATCAAAATGTTCCTTGGGATAATAGTATGAGTTTTGCTTCTATGGATATGGTTAATACTAGTAATGGACTTAATGCTGATGGTAGTAAGGTTGGTAGTGGTGTTTTAGCATCACATAGTGGAACATTACCTGATCAAGGTGGTATTGGTACAAATGAAACAAAACAAACAGCTTTAAATGCTGCAGGTACATATTTACCAGCTGCATATAATATCGGTATGGGATTGTTTGGTAAAGTTGGTAAATTAAATGCTGAAGATTATATTAACAATACTAAACTTTCTAATTGGAGAAATAATATTAATCCTCAATTAAAAGCTAGTGATGAAGCATTTGCTTCTGGTCATGCTGGATTAAGAGGTTCTGGTGCTGGTGGTGGTGCTTATCTTGCTAATATGCAAGCACTGGCTAATCAACAAGGAATGCAAAAAGCAGGTATTCATGCAAATGCTGAAAATGATTATAATAGTCGTCAATTACAAATTGATCAAATGAACGCTTCCAGAGGTGATCAAGCTGCTCAAATGCGTTTACAAATTGCTCAATATAACGCACAAGCAAAAGCTGCTAAAACTAAAACATTGCAAGAAGGTTTAGGTCAAATTGGACAAATTGCTCAATCTAATACTCAAAATAAATTAGCAGCTTCTGCCAATAAAATGTATTCTCCTACTTATGGTGGAGATCAAGGAACGCATACTAGCTATGTTCAATATTTAGAGAATTTGGTTAATCAGAATAAAAATGCAAAAACAAATTAATTACTATCTTTGTTATTAAAAATATAGAATATGCCGTTTAGTCCATATAGTACTCCATTACAATTTGAATATAAACCATTAGGTTTAGAGAGATTTGCTGAACCATTGGTTCAAATGCAAAAACAGTATGATGATTTATCTACTGATATTCAAAAACCTACTTATGCTATTCAATCACTACCTGGAACTGATGAAGCGAAAGCTAGTCTTCTTCAAGCACATTATGATAAGCAAAGAGATGAAATGGCTTCTAATCTTATTAAGAATAGAAATACAAGAGGTGTGGCTAAGCAAATAGCAGAGTTAAATCAAATACACACTTCTCATCCTGAAATCCAAGCAATGCAAGGAAATCTTCAGAAATATCAAGAAGAAGCAAAAGTGCAAAAGAAAAGACTTGAAGATGGAAAGATCAGTGAAGATGAGTACAATAAATACATGAGTAATGCTATAAGCAATTATGAAAGTAAGAAAGGATTAAATTATGATTATTCTACTGGTACACATAATCCATTAAGTTTCAAATCATTGAGTGATGATTTACGTCCTGAAATGAATGAAAGGTTAGATGCTTTAACTAAAATGACAGCAGCTGATAAAACAGCTTATGCTACTAGATTAGGTGTTGATATGAAATCACTTACTAGAGTAACTGCAACTGGTTCTCATGAATCTGTTACTGAAAATGAATTGACTGATATATTAAGAGGTGCTATCATGTCAGATCCTCGTTATTTGAAATCTATTTCTGATAGAAAAGAACTTGATTTGGATTATTTAAAATATAATAATCCAGAAGCATACAATAGTGATATTAACAAGACATTAGAAAATACTCTTAGTAAAGCAGATACTCCAGAGTATCATGCTAAAATAGATGCTTTATTAGCAAACGGTACATCAGCAGAAAAAGAATGGGCAAAGAAATATATGAAATCTTCTATGTATTCTAATTTTGATTATGTGCAACAAATCAGAGAAGCTATTTCTAATGATCCGTCATCTGCTGAAGGTATTGCTAGAAATTTAGCTGTTGATAATCATACTCAGAATTATGTTAATAAAATGATAAACCCTAATGTTAAAGCTGGTGCTTATGACAAATATGAAAAAGGTGTATCAGAAGCTAATCTAAGTGCTGCACAGTTAGGAAGTATGGGATTAGGTGAAGATGGTAAAATTATTAAAGATCCTGTAGCAAATGTTGTTCCGCTTAGTGAAACAACTCCTTTTACTATTGAATCATTCGATGAAAGTATGGGTAAAACTAGAGAAAATATGAAGAATATCGTTAATACTCTTAATATTAATTCTAGTGTAGGGAAAGGCACTGGTGAATTTGGTAAAGTTTTTAAAAATGACTTTGATAAAGGAAATTACTATCAATTAGGTGATGAATCTAAGAAAATATTACAAGCATTTGATAAGAGTGGTGGTAATAGTTTTGAGAAATTTAAAGCTAATTATAAAGGAAAAGCTAAACCTGAAGATTTAAAACAATTATATTGGAACTTAGCTACTGATCCAAATAAATTAACCAATTTTAAAAATGCTGCTGGTACAATGTCTGTATTATCAACAAAATTAAAAACAGATGAAGGGATTAAACAACAAGTAATAAATAATTATAAACAAACTCCTGAGTATTCGGAAAAAGTTAAAAATGTTGTTGAACAATTAGAAGCAGATTATGAGTCTGCTAGAAGTGGTGCGGTGGAAACAGGAATGGAAAAAGAATTTACTCAAAAAAGTCCTTTAGCAATTGCTAAATCTTATGGTTTTAAAACATTAGAAGAAGCAGTTTACAATAGACCTGACCTTTTTGGTAAAAATGATTTATTCAAAGGTTTACAAACTAAAGCATATATGTCTGTATTTGAAATACAAGGTACTACTGCTGTCGATAAAGCATTACAAGCCAACACAAATACTTATTTAAATCAAGTTGTTGGTCTTAAAGGTGAAAATCTAAGAGGAATGAAAGATCTTGATGGTAATGATCTTATGAGTAATGAAAAACTTAAAGGAGGATTTAAAGATGGTGAAGCTGCATTAGGTATGGATTCATACGGTCGTGTTGCAATAGTAGTACCTTATAAATTGAAAGATGGTACTCGTATTAATCTTTATACTAAACCTAAACAAGGTATCGAATCTGATGGTAATTTAAACAGAATTGCTAAGAATATTTATAATGCTGTATCGACTGAAGGTGCTAAACAATTTGCAGGAGAGTTGTTATTTAATATGGCACATCCGAATAATCCAGTTAATAATTTTTATATTGACCCATTAGAAACAACTTCTGATAAACCAATAGATGTTTATCAATTTCCTTTAAATGGAACACAAATTAAAATTGTAAAAGAATCGCGTAAAAAGTCTGGTTCAAGGCAAGATGAACAAGCTAATCAGTATTTTACAGTAAAAGCTTTGAGAAATGGTAACTGGGTTTCTGTTCCTGATCCTGAGACAGGTGTTGAAATAAGAACAGCAGATATTCATCTTATAAAAGCTAAACTTGGATCATTATATGCAGATTAATTAATTAAATAGTATATTTGTAAAAAGATACTATTTAATTATGGCAAAAGTAAATAAACCAGCGAAACTAACATCGTTAGATGAAATCATCAGATTAAATAAAATTGACCAAGCTAAAGAGAACGAAGGTGGAGGTGCTATTAATAAAATATTAGGACCTACTCCTGAACAAGGTATATCTCATCAGTCAACATATAAACCTATCGCTCCTTCAGAAACTCAAACAATGTTCGATGAAGGTTATATTTCTGAAGAAGTTAGAAATAGTGGTGAATTTAGTTTAGATGATCTTCATAAGATAGCTGCTAGAGAACAAGGTTTTGCTGATTCATTTATGCAAGCTTCTCAAAGAGTTGCTTTAAACATTGTTCCTCAGATTGTTGGTGGTTTTGCTTCAATGCTTGATATTCCTGGTTATTTCGATGCTGAACATGGTGCTACTAATTCTATTGTCAATGCTGTAGCTGATTGGGAAGAATATGTAAATAAAGATATTGCTCCAATATATAGAGAGAATCCTAATAAGCCAATGGATTTTGGTGATTCTGCTTGGTGGTTTGAAAATGGTGCTGGGTTAGCAACTTCAGTAGGTTCATTTCTTGCTCAAGGTATGGGTGCTGGTACTATTGTAAAAGGTGCTGGGATGCTTGCTAAGGCTTCTAAAGTTGGTGGATTAGCTAAGTTAGGTATGAGTGCTAAAAATATAGCAGGAGTGAGTCAAGGAGCAAGTGCATTATTAACTGCTACAATGTTGAATCAATCTGAATCTACAATCAGTGCTACTCAAGTATATAATTCAACAATGGATCATTGGTTGAATGAAGGATATTCTGTTGACCATGCTAAAAAACAAGCTGCTACTGCTGCTGCAACTACCTATAATATCAATCGTGCAAATATTTTATTGAATCTTTCTTCAGCTAATTTATTTCTTCAACCAATGTCGTTAACTCGACAATTGTTAAAACCAGGTTCTATTGGTTCATCTTTAATGGAATTAGGAAAAGAAGCTGGTCAAGAAGGACTTGAGGAAATCATCAATACTGTAGGTGAACAAGCTGGTAAAGCTCACGGTAAAGGAGAAAAGTATGGAATGAAAGAACTTGGTGATACTATTACTAGTCCTGAAGCAATGGAAGCTGCACTTTTAGGTGCTGTGGGAGGTATTGTTCAAACAGGTGGTCAAAAAGCTCTTAGACATACTAAATTTGCTCCTTCTGCTCAAATAGATGCTGATGGAAATAAAGTGTCAGCAAGTCAATTTGAAAAAGATAGATATAATCATCAACAAATATTCATTCAAAATACGAAAGATAATGGTGTTGATATTGCTGAATCTTTTACAAATATGAAGAAACAAGTTGAACTTCAGAAAGATGTTCAGAATGCTAGCAAGCTTGTTAAAAATGATGAAAATCAAAAAAAATATGATGAATCACAACAAAAATTATTCATGAATACATTTTTACAAGCTGCTAAATATGGTGCTGTTGAAATATTAGAAAATTTAATTAAAGCAAGTAAATCAGATACTGATACTGTTGGTGATAAAGGGGTTACAGATGAGCATATCAAACAAGGATTAGCTAGGTTGAAAGTATTGGAAAATGTATATAACAACTACGAAGGATATTCTAATTTAGAAGATATATTTATCAATCGTGTTAATGATATTTATAATACCGAAAATTTAAAAATGACTAATGATCAGTTAATGACTGATAGAATTAAAGTTGATGAAGCTGCTAAAATAATTGCTAAAAAACATACTCATTATTCTGATGAATTTGTGTCTAATGATAAAACTAAATCAGGATTATCATCAAGAACAATTAAACGTCCTATGAGTTATTCATTGGACTCTGTATTAGAAGGAGATGAAAATGATAATTTACATAATGATTTTTCAACAGAACATGGTAAATTAAATAATGAAAATGAAAAATCATTTCTTAAAGAATTAAGAAATACTCCTGAGTATATTCAATATGAGAAAACTAAAAATGAATTAGTAGAATATGAAAATATTAAAACTAATGAAGAAACAGGACTAGATGTTCAATTCTTACATTTAAAATCACCAAAAGCACAAGAAGAATATAATAAAAAGCAAGAAAACCAAGCTCAAAGAGAAGCTGATAAAAAAGTAATTTTAGATGATAAAACTTCTATTGCAGATTTAGAGAAAATAGCTAGTGAATCTAAAGATAAAGATATTAAAGATGCTGCTAATGAAGCTGTTGCTGAAAAGAAAGTAAAACAAGCTGAGGTTATTCAGAAAAAGAAAGATGATGTTATTTATAACAAACATGCTTTCAACATTGTGAAATCGACAGACACTGATGAATTAGATTCTATTGGCTCAGATATATCAAATTCCACAGAAATATCTGATGGTTTAAAAACAAGACTTCTTCAATCTATTGAAAGAAGAAAACATGATTTAGAAAATGGTACTAATCTTTCTGATAAAGTTGTTGAAACATCTAACAATGATTTAGAAGATATTGATATTGCTGATAAATCTACAAATAGTGGTTTACCAACTGATTTTAATTCTACTGAAGTAGAAAAGAATATTATCAATGAAGTTGAAGAATTAGCAAAGAAGATAATTGAAAATGAACAATCTCCTTTGGTTAGTGAGAAAGGTGGTGTTGTTTGGAGTTTTGGTAAAACTACAGAAGGTCATAATAGAGGTGCTTATCAAGGTAGAAACTTTGTACAAATCAATGGTAAAGGTGTAGTTACTCGTGAAGAAATTACAAATGAATTGAATGATGTAAATCCTGATATTCTAAATCCAGATAAATTAAAAGCTGGTCATAAAATCAAACTTGTAGAAGATTTTGATTATGATGGAATGGTTTATGATTCTACTTCCAATACAAAAGGAGAGATTAAATGGTCTGATCGTAAGAAACAAATTGCAAATGATTCAGAAACACTTCAAAATGAAACTCCAATAGTTGCCATAGATATTTCTACTGGTAAAAAGTTATTCTATGTCCATGACATTAATTGGATGACTGCTGAAAATATTGATTCTACTTCTGAAGAATTATATAACGATATTCAATCATTGAAAGCAGTTCGTGCTAAAGTACTTGCTAGTGGATCTGAAGGTGTTGAAACAAAGATTAATAAAAAGACTTCTGGAATATTATTCAAGACAGTAGACAACAAATCTATAGCTCTTTCTGAAGCAATGCCTGATGAAAAACTTATCATGGTAATTGGAAAGGATGGAAATTATATTGGAACTAATATTGAGAATGATAAAATAATTGGTAGTGATAACATTAAAAATGGTTATGGTTACGCTATTGTACCTGTAGGAGACAAATTCATGGCTGTTCCATTGGAAAGAACTACATTATCTCCAGAAGTTGTCGAAACAGTTGTGCAAGCAGTAAAAGCACATTTTGAAAATGATGATAAAATTGTTCAAGCAATTGCTGGTTCTACTGGTGATGATATTTCTACTCTTACAGGATTAGCTAACTACCTACGTAAATTTACTTACTTATTTCCAATTCAAGGAAATGGTAGTTTGAAACAAATTATTGCAAATTCTACAAAAGAGTTTGATTCATCTAATCATTTATTAAGTATTACTGGTAATGGTATTGAATTTGCTAAACCTAATAAATCAGGATCATTTAGATTTATTTCAAAAAATGTACTTGAATCTATAAGTAATATAGATGAAACACTTAATAAATTAAGAATACATTTAAGTGGTTCACTTTCGAATATTGAAAAAGTTGCTTTACAGAAAAAAGAAAACATCTCTACTATCAATGAGAATGGTGAATTAACTACAATACCATACAGAGATCATATTAAAAAATCTCATAAAACTAATGTGCTTTCTGCTAAAATAGAAACAGAGAATGGAGATAAATATGTTTATACTTATCAACAAGGAATTACTTTCGATACAACTTTTGCTGATGTTTCTAATGTTGGTAAAATAGATAATAATGTTTCTGAAAAAATAGAAGAACTCAATATACAAATTAATAAATTAGAAGAACTAAGAAGTATTACATTTAAAAGAATTTTTGGAAATAGTTTAGAACTTGTTGAAACAAGTATTCGAGACAATACAGATATTGTTTTACAAACAACAGGTGTAAATATTTATAGTGATTTTATAGAACCTTATAAAGTAGATTTTGCAAATATTAAGAAAATTTTTAACGGTGTCAATAATTCTTATGACATAGAACTAAATTCTTATAAAGAAGAATTAGCCGCTTTAAAACCTTTAATATCTTCTCAAGTTTCTACAGAAGCATTTATTGTAAATAAACATATACAACAAGTTTCCAATATAGAATCTAAAGAAGATGTTATAATAAGAAGAAAACAAGAAGAATTGAGTAACTTAACAACTGGCTTAATAAGTGGAGCAAATATAATTTATAAGCAGTTAAATGAAAATAAAATTTATGTTGCATCAAAAGGACAATATGCATATTATGTAAATAGAAATGGAACAGCTAATCCACCAGTTGACTTTCAAGGTGAAGTTGTTGCTGTATCTAACAATGGATATAAAGTAAAAAAATCAGATGGTTCAATTTCTAATTGGATAAACTATAAAACAACAATGGATAGGGGAGCAACTTCATATAATATGTTCTCAAAGGTTAAATTAATAGAAGCTAATAAAACTGAGATACAAAAATTAAAATCAGAAATAACTGCTTTAAAAGCTATTCAATCTCAAGTATCTATCAATGCATCTGTTGAAGAAATAGAATCTAAAGCTCAAACAATTGCTGATAACATCAATGAATATTCTATTGATAGACTACTAGAACAAATAAAAGATTTAGAAGGAGGTCATTATAATGAATTTCAAGAAAACTTCATGACTCCTCTTACGGATTCTGAAGTAGTTGATTTAATTGCTATTCGTAAACGTGCTATTGCAATTCGTAATGAACAAGCAGATAAACCAGTAATTCCAGTTAAAAGAACTTTATCTGATGGTGAAATCTTTGAAATCAAAGAAGATGATGTTGATATTTCAGATAATGATTTAGATGAATATGCTGATGATTTACCTAAAGTTTCAGAAGGTACTGAGAATGCTTTATCTACAGAACTTGATAGATTGCAAATTAGAGGATTACTTCCAGATCAACAACAATCTTTAATTAATTATATTTCATCAACTATTAATGATGAAGCAATTAAATTAAAAAATATTAATCCAAAAGGTAAATTAGATACAACACCAATCTTTGAACAAAAGAAAAAAGCATTAGAGGAAAGAGCTGAAGGGTATAGATCTAGTAATATGCCTAATAAAGCTGCTAAAATTGATTTGATTCTTGCTCAGTTTGATAAAGTTAAACAACTTACCAATGAACATATTAATTTAATGACTACTGGTAAAGTTTCTGATACTGAAATTAATGATGATTCTATTGATTCTGAAGAAGTTTCTGGAGGAAGTGAGAATACTACTCATTCAGATGATTGGACATTAACTACAGACTCTAAAATGACTGCTTCTATTGAAGTAAAACAATTTCTGAGTTTTATTGAAATTAAAGAAAATGGATTAACTAAAATGAATGATCTAGGTTTCCCTGAAGTTATTCTTTTTGATAAAGCATACAATACATTACATGAAATATTACAAGGACTTCCTGCTGACTATGAGCAATTAGAAAATAGAATGATTGCCTATACTGAGTTTTTTCCTTGGATTCAAACAGTTATTGAAAAATTAGATAATGCTCCAGATAATGTGAAAAATGGATTTGTTTCTGATATGACTAAACATGCTATCAAAATGCGTTTTGTTATGTGGACACAACATCCTAATGGTTCATATTCACTTGTCGATCAAGATGCTAATTCTACTTCTATACAGAAACAATTGATTGCTCATTGGAGTGCTAATATCAAAACTGCTGATAATCCTAGAAGTATTGTTACAGTTGATAAAGATGGTAATCATGTATTTGATAAAGAAAAAGCTGAATTGATTATCAAACAAGTTGAAGAATGGAAAGATGGAATTAAAGAAACCACTCCAGATATTGAATCTGTAAAAAGTTGGTTAAGTGCTTTTGGTATTATATTAAATCCTAGAACTTTAAAAGATTTACAAGATGGTAAGTTTAGAAATAATGGTAAAGTATCTTATACAGGATTGTTTACTCAAAGTAATGGTTTAATTAATGTTCTTTCTGGAAAATTAAAATCTGCTGTTGATTCTAAAGCTACATTGGAGGATGTCAAAATTCTTAACGATACTGTTATAAAATCATTAGCAACGATGAATGCTTTATATGAATCTAATGTATTCAGTAATTCATTCAATGCTGGAGGTAAAACAATCTATTCATTTACCAATAATAAATTTGTAGTAAACAGAGTACGTGATTTATCTGCAACTGATGCTGAAGGTAATTTGGTAAACACTAAGCTAATAGAAGATTTACAAAATATATCTTTTACTCAGCATAGTTTATGGTTGAAAGATTTGACTTCTGAAGATAAAGCATTAGCAATTGCTTTCAGAGAACAATTAGGAGTTGATTACTTATCATTAGAAGCATTGAAAAAACAATTTACATCTTCTAAAGATAATCGTAAATTAAATAATTTAAATGAAGATGAACATGAAGTAATTAAACTTGCTTTATTCTTCAATAATTCTGGAACAATTTACGATGGTGAAACTCGTAGAAAAGTATCATACTTCTATCCTACAATGTCAGATAAGAGTTCTATGATGATTATGAACAGTTTATCTAATGAAGTTTCATTGAATGTAGATGGTTCATTATCTGCTAAATCACTTGATAAATTATATGAAGCATTAGTACTTCCAGAAATACAACGAATAGTTTCTAAACAAGCAACTACTATAAATGGCTACAATCCAAATGCTTTCTATTTTGTACCAACACTGAATACTAAAACAGTAGAAGTTGGTGAAGAAACTAAAACTATCTTGGAATACATCAAAGAAGGTAGATTGGATGAAGTCAGAGGTGATATACAAGAAGAAGTTAAAGTATTGTTTGAAAAACTACTTGCTGATAAAAAAGCTGATTGGTCACGTTTAGGAATTGGTAAAATTGATAAAGATGGTCATTCATTCCTTAGTGGTGATTATATGCTGAATGTAGCTAAAGGAACAAAGGAAACTAAAATTAATTACGCTGCTAGTGATTTTCTATTTAATAGTTTGATTTCTAATTCTGAAGCATTCAAACTTATCATTGGAGATCCAGCACAATACTCAAAATTCAAAAATGGTAAATCTATTGAAGCGAATCTGGAAGAAAGTTTTATCAACATTGGAAAAAGATTGGCAGGAGATATAGCTCCTGGAGTTGAACTTGCTAATGCTGAAAATAACAAATACTATCAAGTATTTTTGAACGATAAGAAACTTACTAGTAAAGCGTATGATAATAAAATTCAAGAAAATCTAAGTCCTGAAGTAAAAGCTAAATATGGTCTTGATAAAGAAGGAAAAGCTAGTATTGAAGGTTCTGATGCACAAGAGTATACTACTTGGAAAGAACACCTATATGTAATGAAACAGTTAGGTAAATTGACTGATTTACAGTTTAAAAGAATCACTGATAGATTGACTCAAAAGTTAGGTTTATCATTTGAAGATTTACAAACTGTTCTTCAACCAATGAAACCTGTATATGTAGGAAATCAAGCAGATAGAAATGAGAATATAGATCGTAGAATTTATATCAAATCTTCTAGTTTCCCATTAATTCCTCAGTTAACAAAAGGAATGGAAATTGATAAAATTAGAATCGGGTTAGAAAATTTTGAAAATTCTAACGAACATGGAGCAACTGTAAGAGCTTCTTTCAATACTGCCAATAAAGTTGGTCTTATCAAAGATTCAGTAGATGTATTCGATGATAATGGTAATGTTATCGATGGATTTGAAGTAACTGAAAAGAATACTTTATACCTTGAAAGAAAGAACTTCAGAATACAGCAAGAAGTTCCTTACAATCACGAAAAAGAAGCTATTAATATTGGTACTCAAGAACGTAAGTTATTGTTTAATAATATATTAGACATGAAAGGTTTCAAACTTGATGGTAAAGAACATACTGGAGAATCTTTGAAAGAAATTTACGATCAAACATATAAGGAAATGTTTGAGTACAAAAAGAAACAATTATCTGAAAGATTAGGAATTACTGATTCTGGAAACATACCAGTGACTAACCTTAGAGATATTCTAGTGGCTGAAGTAAAGAGTCGTCAGGGTTATCCTTTGAATATTCTTTCATCATTAGAATTGAATGCTCAAGGAACTGATTTTAAAATACCATTATGGGCAAGTCCTTACGCTGATAAATTCGAAAGTTTATTAACAGGGGTTATTAATAATGGAATTATCAAGCAAAAATTCAATGGTCATTCTTATATTTTAGGTTCTGAGGAAGGGTTTAAAATCAAAAAGGATGCTACTGAAGAAGATTTTTCTCAATCAGGAATAGTATTTACTGATTCATTTGATGCAAAGAAAGGATTACAACCAATGAGATTTGATTCTAATGGTAAACTTCTTCCTGCTCAAATAATGATCCCATTCAACTTTAAAAACAAAGATGAAAATGGTAAAAAATTATCATTAAAAGATTTTGTTAAAGATGGTCCTAATGGTAGAAAAACTATAGATTTAGATAAAATTGATCCAAAAATATTACAGTTATTTGGATTCCGTATTCCTACACAGGGACACAATTCCATGAGTACAGTTGAAATAGTAGGTTTCCTACCTGAAGAATCGGGAGATTTGATGCTAGCACCTAGAGATTTCACTGTACAAATGGGATCTGATTTTGATGTTGATAAAATGTACAGTTACATGTATAATGTTCAATTACAAGATGGAAAATTAATTACTGAGTTTGAAGATGGATCAATAGAAACATTACAAAATAAAGTATTGGATATTCATCATTCAGTTCTAGCAAATACTGATCCTGAAATGATTCGTTTCATAATGCAACCAGATTCATTTGGTGAATTTGAAAAATTAGCTGCTGATGTTTATGGTTTCCGTAAAGAATCTGGGAAAGTTGAAAACACAGTTACTATTCTTTCTGATTCTTATCAACGTAATAAATATATCAATGCTACTGCAGGTAAGGATGGTTGTTTAGGATATGGTACAAAAGTATTAATGTTTAATGGAAAATTTAAAGAAGTTCAAGATATTATTATAGGAGATCAATTAATGGGTATCGATAGTTCTCCTAGAAATGTATTAGAATTAAAAAGAGGAGTTGAGCAAATGTATATTGTTAAACAAAATAAAGGTATTGATTATCGTGTAAATGAATCTCATATTCTATCATTGAAACAAACATTTCAAGCTCAATATCACCAACCTCAATTTAATAAGATTAGAACAGTTGATAAATCAATAATGTTAAAACCAAAAAGAATTGAAACTTTAAATATTAAAGTTTCTGATTATAATAATTCTATTAAAAATTTAAAGAAAACAACTAAAGGATATAAATCAGAAGGTATTGATTTCAAAGAAGAAAAACTATCAATAGATCCTTATTATATAGGGTTATGGTTAGGTGATGGTGTTACAAAAGATATTCAAGAAATAGCTACTATTGACGAACCTATCAGAAATTACCTAAGTAATAATTATGGTATAAAAAGTGAATATGGTCCTAATAATATTTCAAAAAGAGTTTATCCTGATAAACTTAATGAAAATTTTAAATTAATTTTTAATGTTAGTAAACCTGGATTATTACCAAGAGGAAAGCATATTCCTGATTGTTATTTATATAATTCTAAAGAAAATAGATTAAAATTATTAGCAGGATTGATTGATTCCGATGGTCACTATTGTAAGATTAATAAACAATATACTTTTAGTAACATTAATGAAACTTTAATCAATCAAGTTGCTTTCTTAACAAGAAGTCTTGGTTTTTATACATGTATTTATAAAACGGAATCTAAAATTTCTAAAAGAGGAATGACTGAACAAATTTGTTATAAAGTTAATTTTGTAGCAGAATGTGATATACCAGTATTATTAGAAAGAAAGAGACGATTATCTAATTCTAATTTTAAAAATAAATTACATACAGGAATTACATTAGAGAAAGATATAGTTGATAATTATTATGGATTTGCTTTAGACGGTGATCATTTATTTATGTTAGAAGATTTAACAATTACACACAATACAGGTAACTTCTCTTTGGATTCTACTTTCAATGCTATTATTCAAGGAAAAGATTTAGTTTACTATGAAGGAGAATCACCAATTAAACCTGGTACATATGCTGAATTAATTTCTACAAATCTTTCTAAATTTACTTTTGGTAATATTACTTCTCGTGGTGATCTTTCGAATAAATATACTTTGAAATCTCAAGCATTATTGAAAAGAGGAAATCTTACAAAAGAAGAAAAGTTAAGTTTGAAATTGAAATCTTCAGTTATTCAAGGATTACAATCTTCTGCAGTAGATAATGAGAAAGCTCAAATACTTGATAAGTTAAATATCAATTCTACTACTTTTGATGTTATTCGTGCGATGACTCAATTAGGATTTGAAGAAGATGAAATAGTTGGATTACTTACTCAAGATATTATCTGGGAGTATGTATCAACCATGAAATCTTCTAATTCTTCATTAGTTGGGTTTACTCCTGATGCTGTTGAAAAATTTAAATTTATAACGGAAGCTAAATATGATCCTAACCGTAGAATGTTAGAAGAATCTTTCAAGAAATCTGATTACGATAAAGAATCAGGGATTGAATTACTTGGTAAATTATCAACTCCTCAATTAATCGATAGTCAAGAAACATTAGATTCTAATATCACACAATTAGTATTACTTGATAAATTCTTAAAATTAGCAGAAGTTGGTAAAGCGATTAAAAGTGTTCAATCTGCTATCAATACTGAATCATCAGGTCTTCCTAAAAACTTACTTGAAACATCTAGTAAAGTTGAACAGATACATAAGTTAGGAAGTGGTCCAATTGCAAATGCTTCTGATTTGTTAGGTAATTATAAAGATAAAAAATTAATAGAACCTACAACAATCAATGGATTTGCTGCTTATCATGGTGCTATATTTGCAAATGGAATTTATGCTAAATATTTCCCATATGTCAATAAAGGATTCAATAAACAATATGATGAATTATTAGAACATCAAGGTGCAAGTGAAGGATCTCAATCAAAACTAATCGATGTTAAAATATCAATGTATAAGGAAATGAAATCATTCTTTTATACTAAATCTGATTTGGGATTATACGATGGTAATTTAGCATCTGAGCAATCAAGATTATTTATTGATAGTGCTAACAATAAATCTTTAGCAACTATTTTGAAAACATTATCTGAAAAGAAATGGTTCAAGACTAATAATTTCTTGAATAAATTAGCATTTAATGTTAATCAAAATGGACTTGCTTCTAAAGTTGAGTTTATGGCTTCTGCTGGAGAGAATTATGATGAAAGGTCTATCTATATTGGATTCCTTAAATTACTCGATGATAATGCTTCTATTGGCTCATTCAATGGTGTTGAGTACACAACAAGATCATTAGCTCAAGATTTAATTGCTTATGCTTTCTTGGAAGGTGGTCAACAAGGTGCTAAACAATTCTTGAAATATGTACCAGTAGAATATCTAAAAGGTATGGGATTCGGTGAAGGATTAAATTCTGTAGGTTTTGATTATGAAGATGATTTTGGTGGTAATGGAGATGTTTATATAAGTCCCTCTAAGTTCACCATTCAATATTTCCAAAACAATCCTGAGAAGGCTAAAAAGATAGATGTTTCAGAAATCAAAAATTATGATGGAAAAATAGAGACTTTAGATAGTTTTAGATTAAGTAATCCCGAAAGTAATTTTGTATCATACCAAAACGATCTAGGTGATTCATTGAGTACTCAAACACAATTTGTTTCAATTTATGATCCTAAATTAAAAAGTAAGTATGCTTTATATCAATTTGATACTCAAAATCAAATATATAAAAAGATACAAGTACTTTCTGGTCGATACGGATTTAGACAATATAATGCTTCTGATAATATTCTAGTGGCTGTTCAACCAGCAATTGAGAAAGTAATTCCTCAAGTTATAGAACTTGGTGTACCAACTCCAGGAGCTACACAGGACTTATCAGATCTATTCAAAACTACTGAACATACATTTACTCCAGATGCAGCACATATCAGTTCTCCAATAGAAAAATTAGGAGATATTGATGTAAATGTAAAAGCAAATGGTGAAGTTGCAATCAAAGGTTTATTGAATGGGTTAATAGAATCAAAAACTATCAATCCTTATTTGAAATCACTTGCTGAAGCTTATGTTAATTTAAAACTTCCTTCTGAAATAAAATTAGAAATTACTGAAGAAGGTGGTCAAGGAATGTGGTCTGTTACAAATAACCAATTGAATTTAAATAAAGAGGAGTTAAAAGATACAGATGTAGATACTGTTGCTACAACAGTTTTACATGAACTTACACATACCTTCACAAGTAAATCTATCAAGCAATGGAGAAAAGATCCTAATTCTGTTTCTGTTGAACAACGAGTAGCTATTAATAAATTGGAAGGTCTTCGTAAAAAATATGAATCTTATTTGAGAAAAGAAGGTCGTGGAAATGATCTTACTAATTTTACTGTATCGTATAACGCATGGGTAAAGGATAAAACTAAAAATGCTGATTTCACAGAAAAAGATTTATCTGAATTATATGGAGCTGTTAAATTAGAAGAATTTGTAGCAATGGTTTTAACAGATGTTCAATTTCAACATATTTTAAATAATATTATTGATTCTGATGGTAAAACAGTGTTATCTAAAATATTAGATGAGTTGATAACTATTATGAACTCTTTGTTGAAAACAGTTGGTGTCGATTTAAAAAATGATAGTTTATTAAGAAATACATTAATTGAAATAAATAATTTAATTACTGTAAATCAAAATATAATTGATACTACAAATACTGAATCAAAAGATTCTATTCAGTCAATTATAGAGAATCAAAATATAAATGATAACTTTACAGTTGAAGATAATCTTCCTTCAATAGAAGATCTTGAAGAACTAGAACGAATTTGTAGATAATATGGGAGCGATAAATTGTCCAGTAAAAAATGGTCCAGAATGGCAGAGGTTATTAAAACAAGTTGGTCCTCAAATGGCTAACATTGTTTACATCTATCATAAACAAGAATTACCTGAAATAAAAACTTTGACTCAGACTAAAACTGAGTTAAAGTTTAAAAGTAGAGTTGAGGATTTTGCTCCTATTAGTAGACGAATTAAGAAGTATAATCAAAAAAATAGAACTGCTCATTATTTTACTAAAAATAGAATATATGGTAATACTTTTGAATTAGAATTACATCTTATTTATTTACCTGTAAATATTGAAAAACAACGTCAGCGAAAAGAATCTATTAGTAGACACTATAGAGTTGATAACATTGATAAAAAAGCATTTACAGAACTTTATCCAGATAATAATGTAAAAGATGTTCAAACAAATCCTGTTAGACCAAACAGACCATTTGGTATGGATGGTTCTATGGATAGAAATATTCAAACAGTAGATTCTGAAGGAAATGTTGTACATCCAGATAATATTAATGATGAAGATTACTTACCTACTGTAAAACCAGGTGTACAAGATTTATTTGAAAATAATAATGAATTATTTTCTATTGGTACACAAAAACAATATTCTGATTATCTTGATACTGTGTTCCCTAATAGTAAAATAAAGGATATTGTTTATCACGGTACTAATAATATAGGTTTTGATAATTTTTCAAAAGAATTACTAGGTTCTAATACAAATGCACCATCTGCTAAAAAAGGTTTTTTCTTTGCTGGAAATAAGGATGCTTCTATGGAATACTTTCAAGAAGGTAAGTCAAGAAACTATAATACTGATGATGAATATTATGATGATTTAATTGGACCTAATCACAAACCATTAAATGACATAGAAAGTATAGATGATCACATGAGTCTTTATTTATCTGAACTACACACGGATTTATTCATGTCTTTAGAAATGGCTAGACGAAAAGGATCTGATCAAAAAGAAATTGATCGTATTAATAAGTTTTATGCAAATGAAATAAAAAATTATGAGAATGAGATAAAAAATACAAGAATTAAAAATACTAAGATTTATTCTATTCTATTGAATAGTTTAAATCCTTCTATTACTGATTATAATTATTCACGTAAAAGAGTACAAACATACGCTTCTATTATTGAGGAAGCTCAAGAAAAAAATAAAGATAGTGTAATATTAAAAAATACATACGATCCAGTATTAACTGATATTTATGTAATGTTTGAACCTGAACAAATTCGCATATTAGGTTCAAAAGAAGATGTTCGAGGATTCAAAGATTTTGTAAAAAACACTACTGTTTCTACTACAGCAGATGAAGATTTTCTTCTACCAACAGCTAGTAAAAATGTCACACAAGTTGAAAAACTTAGAAGAAAGAAATTAGAATTGGATTTATCTAAGACTAAAGATACTCTATCTAAGACAACTGATCCGACAACTATTAAAGAACTTCTTGCTAAAATTGAAGATTTAAAAAGAAAAATTGATGTTAATAATCAGAACATTATAGTTTCTACAAATATCAATACTTTTGAAGATATTCTAATATTTGCAGATAGTCAATTGAAAGATGTTACTGAACTTTTATCCAAAGATACCATATCAGCAGAGAATATTCTATTTGCTGAAAGAGTACTTAACCTTTGGAGAAAAGCAGGTGATTTTACTACTAATGAAAATGAACATATTATACTTGATGAGGATGAATTTAATTCTCCTGAAATAGAAGACGCTTTTAGATTGAGAGCTGTCAATGCAGAAACATTAGAACGTAAATTAAATAAAGTTAGAGAAGAACATATTATTGCTTTTGTTAGACAATATACAAATACTAATATGTCCAAAGAAGATATATTTAAGTATTTAAAAGATAGTGGTAAATTGAGTAGTCTTGTTTTAAATTTAGGTACTCACGAAGATGCTTTACTTCAAACTATTTATGCAGCAATTGAATCAGCTAATATAAAGGCTCAGATGGAAGCTCAAACTCATTGGGAAACATTTGATCGACTTACTGATAAAGTGCTCCCTAAGTTAAAATCTATGGGTAATAGTAATCCTTGGAGAGCATTTGAACAAACTACTGATTCTGGAAAAGGAACTGGGAAACTTGTACATAGATTTTCTACTGAATTTTTCGAACAAATCAATAAATTACGTTATCAAGCATTCTCTAAGAAAGATGCTGTTACTGGAAAAGACAAAATCAATAAAAAAGAAGTTGAAGCTTACTACGATTGGTTAAATAAAAATACGATTACTTTTGATGCTCGTAAATTATTTACTGATGAACAATTGAATGCAGGTCATTTCGATGATAAATTTCTATTTACATACAGTACATTCACCGATAATGACAAAGCGAACCATATTGCAGAGCTTAAACAACAATTAGGTGAGAAAGGTTATGAATTTTATCATAGTCGTTTAGAGAAGAAATTTGAGAAATTTAAATTAGATCGTGAAGTTGCTTGGAGTAATATTGAGGAGAAAGAATTATCTCAAGGAGACAAAGAACAATTATTTATAGATTGGAATAAAGAAAATTCACCATTCTGGGGATCTGAGCTAATAGAAAATCCTAGTATGCGATTGAAACCAGATGCTAAAAGTTTCTACAAAGCAAATGGTGTTAATAATTATAGTTATCAAGTACCTAAAAAATTTATTGATAATAAGAAAACTAAATGGTATGATAGTAACTTTGAGAAAATAGAAAATGATTCTGATTTATTGGAGTACTATAATAATATGTTGGACACATTAAAACAAATGAAATCTTTTCTTCCAAAAGATAAACAAAGTTTGATGGGTATAACAGATATTCCTAAAATGAAAGCATCATTAGTTGATAATTTTTCAGAAAAAGGAGTAATGATGGGAATTAAACCATTATGGGATGCTTTTCAGAAAATGAAAACAACTACTGATTTATCGACTATTGAGAATAGAGATGTTGATCCGTGGGATGGTCAAGTTGATAAATCAATAAATGTCCAATTTATTGAAGATACTAAACAAAAAGTAAATGCTATTGTTAAAACTGATGTTTTACAGTATAGATTGGAAAATAACGGTACTGATCCTTCTACTGAAAAATTAAAAGAATTTAGAGAAAATGCTAGACAAAAATTAAGTCAAGATAATTCATTTGATTTGACTAAGATAATGAAAGCATATACTTTAATGGCATTAGGATATAAACATAAATCAGTTATTGAATCACATATTAAATTGGTTGAAAAAGCATTTAAAAATAAAGAAGAAATAATTACCAATAAAGCAGGTATTCCTAAATTGAATGATTTAGGTGAAGTAGAAACTAAGAAAGATGGATTGGTTAATATGAAATCTCAATTAGAACATTATACAAATGCAATGTATTGGGGAACTGGTAGTAGAAAAGTAGAAGGTGTTTCTAAAACTAAAGCATATACTACTGAAGAAAAAGCAAGATTGAAGGAATTACAATCTTTAATTGAAAAAGCAGTAGAAGAAAAAGATATTCTTCATTTACAAAGTGAAATAGATTCTCTTGGTGGATTTGTTGCTGGAAGTGCTATTGGTGATATGGTTTTGAAGTTTATGACTTACAGAGGATTAGCATACAATGTTGGTTCAGCATTCTCGAATTTAGGATTTGGAATTATTTCAAATATTATTCAATCTTCAGATGGTCGTAACTTTACTCAACCGCAAATGAGAAAAGCATACTTACTTAGTATTAATTCTATTGGTAAAAATCTAACTCTTGGTAAATGGGAAGGTCTTGATCAAAATGCTTTGAAGATTCGTACTTTAATGGATAAGTGGGATTTACTTAAAACTTCCAATAATGAAATGTACGAAACATCTACTAAATCAACTGTTAAGAAAGGATTGGGTAGATTTGGTCCAATGAGTTTACAAGAACGTACAGAGTACTTGAATTATGCTCCTGTAATGATTGCTACAATGATGAATCTTAAACAAGCAAAAGATTCTGAAGGAAATGAAGTTAGTATGTGGGATGCAATGGATGTTAATGGTCAATTGAAAGAAGGATTTACTTCTGAATTTGATGAGGTAAAAACTATTCTTAAAATTAGAAGAATTATCCAATTAGCACATGGAGATTATTCTAGTTCCTTACAGGTAAAAGAAACAATAACTGGTAGAGCACTTTCTCAATTCCGTACTTGGATGTTTGAGGGATTTGCTGATAGATTTAGAGAAGAAAAGAAAGATGAAATATTGAGTTATGGTAACGATGAAGCTTATATGAACAAAGGTCGTTACAGAAGTTATACTAAAGGTCAATTAACAACTGCAGGTGCAACATTAGGAACTACGATATTGCCTGGAATTGGAACAGCACTGGGAGCTGGAGCAGGTTTTCTGGTAGGTAAATTTTTTGGAATGCAGACAGAGCAATCAGGGTTATCTGATACTCTATTTACATTGAAACAATTAGCTAGAAAATTAGCATTCAAGAAAACTCAATTTGATGAAAGAGGATTCAGTAAAGTTGATTCAGCAAATATGCGTAAGAATATGACTGAATTGTACATTTTAATGGGTGTAGCTGGTGTTGCTTTAATGATTACTGCTATGGGTGGAGATGATGATGAAGAGAAAGCTCCAGCAGCTAATTTCCTTCTAAATCAAATGTCAAGAATGCATACTGATATTGCTTTCTACTCAAATCCATTAGAATTTGAAAAACTTACTAAATCATCAGTTCCAATTATGTCATTGATTACTGATAGTAAAGATTGGTTTGTAGATGTTTCTAAGTTGTATGATGAGGATTCTGAAAATGATGTATTCCAATCAGGACCATTCAAAGGAATGAGTAAATTAATGATTCAATCTGGTGAAGTACTTCCTGGGTCTGCTCAAGTAATTAAAACTATTAGAAGTTCATCACAAATTTATTAATTTGGGTAGAATAAAAAATAGAAATGCCAGTAATTAAGTTTACTGGCATTTTTCTTAAATAATAAATTTCTTATTTAAATAATTCTGGTTGTCTTTCTTTTAATATATAATATGCATCATACACATCTTTAGATACGTGTGAAAATTCATGTAATATTAATGATGTAAATTTATAACCACGTAAATCATTTTCACATTTTATTATTTTAAAATTTTTAATAGGTGAAAGTATTAAAAATTTCGGGTAAGCTGTGAATACTGCTATCATAATTCAATATTCATTCTTCATCATTACCTACTGTAATTTCAACTTGAGTTCCATCAATAGTCCATTCAAAAACTTTCTTTTGTTTATCTCTATTATTTCCTAATGAATCAAACAATTCTTGAATATCTTCTTCTGTGAAGTTTATTTTTATCTTTTTCATGCACTGAATATTTTAATTAACATTGTCAAATATTGTATTGTGAAATCAGGTTCAGAAATCATAACAGTATAATTCTTAAAATCTTTGAAATCATTTTTATCTGCTTCCATTCTTCTAGTTATAGAATCACTATTATCATTTCTATTTTCTAACCGTTCTTTTCTAATTTCTTCATTGATATTGAAATAGAAAATAATACAATCTTTTAAATCTTCCTCTTTGATATGACTTATTCCAGTTGGAGTCATTATAAATACAGAATTTTCTTGAAAGAATTGTTCATTACTTGTTCCATAATACCAACCATTGAACTGAACATATTCATACATTTTACCACTAGAAATCATTACATTGAATAATTCTTCAGAAATAAAATGATAGTCTACACCATCAACCTCTCCTATTCGAGGAGGTCGAGTGGTATATCCAATTTGGTAAACGAAACCTTTTTTCTGAAGTTCTTTTCTAGCGTGATCTTTTCCCGAAGCAGCACAACCAACTAATATAATTCTATTCATGTTTATTCAATCTTAATTCAATTTTATTTTCTCCACGTAATGTTTTACGGTATTGAGTAAAACCATAGAAATTACCAGATTGAGCTGAATGACTTTCTGCTATTGCACAATGTTCCAGAGGTGACATGTGACCCATTGATAATAACATATCATGAAGTTTAATATCTGCTTCATAATCATCTTTCCCTTCAAAGTTATTATAAGAAACTCTTGCACATCTTGCAGTAGCAATCTTAATTTTCAATAAAGGCATATTGTTGTATACATCAGGATTTGAATTTATTAATTCAATTACTCTTGTATCATCAATTTTATCACCAAATGGAATATGCCATTCACCAGGTTGTAATAACTTAGGAGTTGAATTATTCATTTCTTCAAGCATTTTATAAGCAACATCTGCAATGTGAATCTCAGCTGCATCATGTGCTCTTAATGCAAGGAAATTCTCCCACTCACTAGCCGTTGCTATGATTTTATGCATCATAAATGGTTCAAGTAATCTGTTGCAAAGTTGTTTTGTAACCCCAAATTGTGATAACTGAATTGCAGAATCAACTGCTTTATGAGCTGCATGTAACCAATGATTAACGCATTCATTGTGCTCATCATCTTCAAAATATTCAGTTCCTTGCATACCAGAATGATCTTTCTGAAATCTCATTGGAATGAATGGATTTGTTTGAACCATCTCCAACATCTTTGCAAATGGAATAGCTCTACTACTCGCTGAATTACGACTCACAGCTCTATGGGTATTAAATTCACTTAAAACGATTCTAGGTATAACTAAAATAAAACTTGTTATTCTATTTCCTAATATATTAATACTATCTGCAATTATTTCTGCACTAATTTGATTACTCATATTTTCTATTGGAATAAAGTTGATAATTCTACTTTTTTAAAACCATTAGGTTTCAATATTTTGCCGTCTTCTCTAAGAATCGGTTTTCCATCTGGTCCAAGTTTATTCATATTATTGGCATGAACTAAATTGAATGCTGGAATAATCATATCTTGAAAACCATGTTTAATAATTGTACCTAATAGAATATATAGTTGATCAGTTAATGCATCAAGTATTTCTATTTTATCGTCATCTAAACAAGCATCAAGATACTCACCAAGTTCTTCTTTACCTAAAATATAACGAAGATTTGATTCTTCTATTGATAATAATGTAGGTTCTGTTGCGAACTCTTGTTTGAACTTCGTATGAAATTCGATAATCTGAGAAATTTGTTTTTCCATGTTTATTTATTTATTTATTTAATCAAATTCATTATTAACTTTGATAATGAAACTACTTATTATTTCTTTATTGATACTTCTAACAATATGTTTACTTTTTATTAAACCTCTAAAAGGTAAAATACCTTTGTGGAATATATAATATCTGTAAAAATTTCTATAATTGTTCATATTTTTATTCTAAATTCATTAAATCTTTTGCTACTGAAACATTGAAAGTTTCTTCAAACCAATGCCAAATTTCATACATATCTATACCTATTTCAAAATCTAAGAATGGCTCATCTATTTCTTCTTTATCATTTACAGGAATATCACCTAATTCTTCCCATAATTCTTTGGCTTTTTCTAATGATTTATTAATCATGTCTATCAATTTGTTTACAAACAGGTATATATAACATATCATCCTTAGTAAGTCTAAAATATTTAACTGTTGCTAGTTTTCCAATATATTTTTCTTTATTTTCAAATCTTTCTTGATTTATTTCAAAACTTCCATCAATACCACAACCGCAATGTTTACCATTGGGTAATAATACGATTACTTTTTTCGCTTTTCCTTTCCAAGCTCCTTCTCCTTCAATAATATCTACAATTGGAAATTCAGCATCAATGAAGTTCTTACGTTTTAATAATTCTTTGGATCTTCCATCTACCTTGTAAGCAGAATTAGGAATACGTATCATCAATCCTTCATAACCATTCTCTAATGCAAGTTCTTCCATTCTATCTAATGTTTCTCTATCTTTACACAGCATATCTGGAACAAATTTAATCTTATCAAATTCGAAAGATGTAAATAACTTACTAAGTTTAGTAGATCGTTCGTTATAAGACAAATCAGGATAATCTTTATCATAAATATCGTAAATATGATATTCTAATTTCTCACTAGATTCCACTAAATCATCTTCTGTAGGTTTAGATTTTCTACATAAAGACATTAGTTTTTCAAATTCATGTTTCAAATCGTGATTGTAAATTTCTCCATCGAATACAATATTCTTATGCTTTTCGCAAATAGAAATAAGTTCATGGAGAATGTGCGGACATGAAAGATATTCTTTACCTGTTCTGCTGACAATTGCGACCTTGTTTTCCTTTTCTGACCAATATATATTACATCTTGCTCCATCGAGCTTAGGTTGAGAGTAAACAGGGTATTCTAAGGTCTTTTCATAATCTTTGAATTTATGAGCTAACATTGGTAGAAAGATTTTTTGTGTTTGTGCTTCTTGTACAGAATAAAAGTAATTACTTTTCAGTTTTTTACTTACTTCTTGTCTGACCATTTCATGAGCATAATCTTCTGCTGACATGTAATTTGATCTTCCGATATTCATTTCTTTACTTGCTTTGAATACTGGATTTTTCATCTTCCCGTCTTGTAATCCATCTTGAGTGTATATTCCAGAAGCACTTAATAATGTTTCTGAATCTGCATCAAAGGAAACATAACATTGCCAAACTCGGACTCTATTTGATGAGTCAATCGAATATAATCGTACCATATTTTATTTTTTAATAATTTTTAATGCTATTTCTAAACCTTCGATTTTAGCTTCTGTTAAAAATACTTCTTGTGATGTTACCATAATCATAGTACTATCATTTAATTCAGATATTTTATTTTCTATTTCTTCAATTATTTCGTAAATCATAATTTTTAAATCTCAATGTAACTTACTCCTTCTTTTTTTAATTTTTCAATTATCTTTAAATCACTTTCTAACATTTCAATATTTTCTTCTAGTAATGTAATAACTGAATCAATTTCATATTGTGCTGTGTCATTACCATTTAATCCTAACTCAACAGCATTTGATACCATTGATGGTGGAATAGAAGATCTAATCAATATTTTAGAAATTGTTGATAATCCGAATGGTTGATACTCGATTAATAGTCTACTCATAATTTTTAATTTAATAATTTTTGATTTGAAAATATTATAGTTGATATTTTCAATGTACATAAATTACTGTTATATTTTTCAATAGTAATGTAATCACTGAATTTTACAAGATATGGTAGTTTTACAATAATTCCGTTTACACATACATCAACATTTTTACTATTTATTGTAACTTTAGTTAAAATTTCTTGAAAATAGTATGTCCATCTTGCAACCCTTCTCATAATATTAATTTATCTAATTTATACTTCATGCTTTTCCAACTTGATTTTAAAGCACTTGATTCTTTTGTTGATAATATTGAAATATCAGTTACCATATTAAAACTTGTATTATTACGATCATTATTCCATTTCACATGTTCATTACGTTGTTCTAAAAGAACATTAGCTTTTTCTTTAGCATCTTTTAAAATAGATTGAAATCTGATTATCTCAGATTCAACCTCTTTCATTGTTTCTAGTGTATTAGTATTATGATAATTCATCTTTTTTAATTTTAATTTTATGTTTTAATTCTACTACTTTAACTCTATCTAAATCAACATCTTTTCTCAATAATTCTTTAATTGATAATAAAGCAATTGGATTTTTACAATCAGCAATCGCTTTAGCAATATCTGAAATACTTTGCATTAATTGCATTGATATTAACTCATTTGTTTGCCAAAGTTTAGCAATATCTTGATTACACTCATTAGTCAATGCAATCAAGCATTGATTTATCGGAGCTTTTAGTTTTCCTCGATAAGCGGAAGTGTGTTTCAAATCTTCTAATGCATGCTTTGTTACTTGAGCAGCCATTAGAAAGGTTATTCTTGATAATGTTTCTTCTGAAATTTCGTTCATAGTTTCTATAAAATGTTAGTTCGTTTTCTGGAATATCTGTAAATTTTAAATTTAACAATTCATCTAATAAATTATGATGACCAAATTCATCTTCATAATAAGGAGAATCTTTAAATCCTAAAGCAACAGGTTTGTCATTCAATTTCTTAGTAATAGTATCTAATATTACTTTTTGTCGAGGAGTTGTCCCATTAAGTTTTCGTTGTTTAGTACATTTCCAAGATTGTTTATTATTACAAGATTTACACTTTAAATTATAATATTTATATGGTGTTTTCACACGCTTTAAATATGTATGTTTAATATGAAAATAAAAATCAGATAATGGTAATTTTTTACAACAACTTTTACATACTTTTTTTTCACCATTTAATACAATTTTCTGCCCCATATTTAGATTCTATTAAATTATTAATTTGTTTAAAAGAATATTTGCGTACATCATTGACAAAACTATCAGTATCTTCAGTGATATTAGTAAATAGAATATCATGATTGTTCGATATTAAAGGCATAAATTGTAAGCCTTGTTTTCCTAGAAATAGAAAAATTGTACCAGGAGCAGTATCATTAATATTTCTAATGGCTGACGTTATGAACTTATTCCATTGTTTAGTATGATTTAAACTTTCATCTTTTCGAATAGTATTTGATAAGTTTAACATAAGGATTCCCTGAGTTGCCCATGATTCTAAAGTTGTATCGAAATCTATTTGTAATCCATAATCTTTTTCAATACTATTTCTCATATTATAAAGATCATCTGATAGAAAAGTATTTGTAGATGTGGATCCACAAAGTAATCCTGATGATTGAGTTATAATAGGACTTGGTCCTATTATAACTATTTTCAATGATTCAAAAGGACAAAGTTTAAATGATTTAAATACATTTTCTTTAACTGGTATTATGTCATGAATTGAATATTCCATCTTTAAGAAAGTCATCAATCTAGTCATGTATTCAGAACGAAGTGTATCTTTTAGAATACGAGTCCATCCTATTCCAATTTGATTTTCCCAAAAAGCTTTTGTTAAATTCATAAGTATTTGTTTATAACATTATTATTTTTCTCGAAGTCACATCGAACTTGATATGCTTCAATTTCTGCATTAAAATGACCAAGATTTATAGTATTAGTATTAATTGTTATGCGAGATTTCCATTTTTTTCTCAACTTACACCAAGTAACCCCAATGTATTTAGAACTTGTTTTAGTTTTATCTTGTTTATGACAATTATTTTCTATACTGGTGACCCATTCAAGATTTAAATGAAAATTATTTAAAGGATTTCCATCTTTATGGTTTACGAATGGTAAATTGAAAGGATTTGGAATGTATTGAGCAACTAATCTATGTACAGCAAGTGTTTTAGTAGTATCATTGTTATTTAATTTTACACTATAGTATAATATATAATCACGTCCATTTTTACTTAGTTTTAATATTTTTTCCTTATTACATTTAAAACTCTTTACTCTTCCATAACTACTTATGTCATAATCAGGAAAATTTTTAACTGGTTTCCATATCTCCAGAAATGGACCATAAACTAATTCTTTCATAAACAAAAAATCCTATCGGTTTTCGAGGTTGCAGCTCTACTCACCAATAGGAATTATTTAAATTTCGTAAATGTGACTGCAACTTCACAATACAAATATAAGAAAAAATTATTAAAAATCTTCAGATGGTTTTAATATAGCGTTACCATTCAACTTAATAGAAGTTAAAGTTTCTTCTTGTTCAATCATTATTGACCAAACTTCTTGATCTTCAATAGATTTTCCAATCATTTTTTCCCAAGAAGTTTTCAAAGGTTTTGCTTTAGCAAAAATCAATGGAATTGTACTGGGTTTAAAATCAAAGAAGAAGTTTTTCAATATTAAATCTTTACCTTTTTCGGAAACTTGTGAATATCTACCTTTTTTAATTAATTGATAATCTACCATATTTTCTTCTGGTATTTCAAAAATCATTACCAATGTGCCATTAGAAATATATTCATCAGCGTAATTTGGATGATTATGTAATTCTTTATAAAAATTATCATAATCTTTATCAATATAACTAGAAATTACAATTGATACATGTTCGTTATACATTGGTTTTTGTTCATTGTAAATATAAGCATTTACAAATCTGGTAGATTCAGTAACCTTACCAAAATTGGTAAGGTTAACTTTAAATAATTCTCTAGGAATATTCAATAGAGGAAAAATAAAAGTAGATGTTTTAGTAAATGTTACTTTCATATTTCTAATTTCATTTCCCCACATTCATAATATTCTGCACAATGATCCCAAGAATCATTATCATTATGATATTTAAATCTTTTAATAGCAGAAACAATACCTTCTAATTTTTTACCACTTGATAAAGTACCACCTAATGCTCCTAATTTCAATATTTCATGAGTTGTTGTATAAACCATTGGTGAATTTTTACATTCTTTTTCTATCACAAGAAATTTAAAATAGTCAACAGTATATCCTTCTGATATTAATTTTTTAATTACAGGATATTCTCTGATTCCTTTATCGTAAAAAGCAGCTTGAAAGTCATAACGATATTTGAAAAAACTTGTAGAAAATTCAGAAATATGACCAGACATAGTTTTAATATCAACTGGGTATATTTTCTTTTTCGAATGATTTATTGTAACAATATCCAATTCCCCTTTGAAATCTACACCTTGAAAAGTAAACTCAATGATAGGTTTTTTAATGATTTCTACATCTTTTGTTTTAACAAGATATTGTTTTGTATAAGGATCTGATTTAAGAGCAGCACAAGCAATTAAAGCTTTACTATATTCTTCTTCAGATATTATTAATTTATTAGCAGATTCTTGAAGTATTTTAAAATAATCAGAACCAGCTTCTATAATTTTCTGAAATCTAGTTTCTTCTTTATATGTCGGTTGATAGTTAAATCTAGCAGCTGCTTCTAAAACAGCACCTTTATGATCTCCTAATTCTCCAGAATCTCTATATTCATTAAATACAATACTAACTATATCAATTATTGTATCTGAAGGCATTTTTATATTTTTCATAATGTAAAAAGTATCTTCAAATTCACTATCTTCAGTTAACATAAAATCAACTATTTTACCAAAAAGAAAATGAGGTTTTATTTTTTCAATAATTCCATTTTCTTTATCAATTAATTGTTGTTTAAATCTTTTCTCTGTTTCGATAAAAGATTGAGGATGTTTCAAAATTTGTTTTAACAAAGATTGATTTAATTTTTCTAATTTATGATATTCCATATTTATAGATATTTATTTATTATATTATTATTCTTTTCATAATTACAACGAGCTTGATAAGCTTCTAACTCAGTGTTAAATCTTCCTAAGTTTTTTAATATGGTATTTATTCTAATAATTGATTTCCAATTATTAGTTGATTTATCCCAAGAAACACCAGTATATTGAGAACTGGTTTTACGATTATAGGAACTATGACACTGATTTTCTCGATTATCAACCCATTCAAGATTGAGATTGTGATTATTTAACTTGTTACCATCTTTATGATTAATTTGTGGTAAATTAAAAGGATTAGGGATATATTGACCTACTAAACGATGTATTTTATAGTGTTTACATATATTATTAACTGATAATGATATACCAAAATATTGCTCACCTTTATATCCTGATAACCCAGGTTTTAGTATTTTTTCTTTACCAAATTTAAAACTTTTCACTCTACCATAACTACTAATATCGTAATCATCCCAACCTTTAACTGGTTTCCATATTTCTAGAAATGGACCATATTGTATTTCTTCCATAAACAAAAAATGCTACCAGCGTTCGAGGTTGAGGACTCTACTAACTGATAGCAATTATTATAATTTCGTAAATGTGACCTCAACTTCACAATACAAAGATATGAAAATAAAATTATAATTTTATTAATTTAGAGAAGAATTTACTAAATCTACCTTGTTGCTGTATTATTTTATATACTAATTTTCGATCATCTAAATGATCAACTTCTACAAACTCATAACTTCCACCAACAATATGTTTTACATTATCATCAGGTAAAATACCAGCATGTACTATAGCATCTGTTAAACATTTATCCCACAGCATTGATAAATTCCCAATATCCCAATTAGGTTCGTAATCATCAGTTGGTTTTTTCCAAGAGATTTCTCTTATTCTAAGTTCTTTATTCATTTTAGATTTTACATTTCCAAAGTTTATCGGAGCGTGTATCTCTAAATGAATCTTAACTGGTCCAGATATTTTTAAATCTGGAGGGATGTGTTGTTCAGCAAAACTATGCATTACAGATATAAATCTATTTCTCATAGTATAATGAGGACTAGCATATATTGTATTGAATGATATTTTTTGCCATTTTAATCTACTTGTTGCAACGTGAGTTGGGAAAAGTGGAAATTCTATTATTATTTCGTTATTCATTTATTCATTTCGTTCAGTTGTTAAGAATGGACTTTCCATATCTTTTAATATATTATTGTCCATTTCATAATTAGACACACCATGATATTCAGCAACATTTAAAAACCATTCTTGATCTTCATATAAAGATTTTCCTTTATGAAATAAATCAATTGCAGTTTTCTTGTTTTCAAATATTCCTTTAATAACCATTGATGAAATACTTCTGTGACTATCACATTCATAAACTATATTCAAAGCTCTCATATTTCTTTTTCATTAAATCCATTTAATAATTCATCTAGTGATATGTAACCAACTCCTATAAAAGATAAACCTGTTAAATCATGATTATAATTATACCGTAATCTAATTTTTACTTTACCTTTTGGATCAAGTTTAAAATTTTGAAAACCTTTAAAACCTAAAATACTATTTTTCAGAATTACAGTGATTTGCCAAAAAGCTATTCTATCTTCTGCTGTCATTTTAGATTTATCAAATCCATCATATCCTTTATTTTGATAAGTTAATATTGGATATTTTTTTTGAATTTTTGTAAGAGTATCGAAATCTTCTTGTGATATTAAGTCTATTCTCATAGTTTTTTTATTTTTAAATCATTAAATAATAATTGATTTTTAATACAATTTGATTCACCATGATACCAGATTTTACAATCATTAAACGAAAATACTTTAATTTTATAAGTTGTGGTATTGTAAATTCTATTCAACATTATATCAGGGAAAAATTCATAATGAATGATGCTTCCTTTTGGTATATCTTCAAGATGTATTTTCTTTTCCATAGTTATTTAATTATTTTAGTTATACCTCTTGATTTACCAGTTGTAATATTATGTATTTCAATAGAATATTTACCTATTCCAACTTGACTTCTATAAACTAACATTTGTACAATTTCACTCATAGTTGTAAAACCAGAATCTTTAATTGTATTTAATGATTCATTTGATCCATGATTTAAAATATAAGCAAGGATTATATCAGTCTTAGAAATAGTGAAAACATCCTCTTTTTCTTTGATTACAGGAGGTTTAGTACTATTGTATTCACTTACTATGACAAGTTTCTTTCGAGGTCTTGAAACAGCTACATACAAAGCTTGATTTTTAGCTAATATAGTACCACCATTTGTTGATCCTAGGATATTATCTTCGAATACATAAGTGTTGATATAAGTGCTACCTTGAGCTTTTGTAGAGGTTATTGCATAAGCATATTGAAGATTTGCAAATTGATTTTGTAAAGCATAAGCTAGAGGAATAGAATATTTCCATAATTTTGCTAAATCTTCTTCATACTGTTTTTTACTTGATTCTGCTACAACTGGTATTCGAGAATAAAATTCTCCAGTTTCATCAATTAAATCTAAATAAACAAGATCATAAAAAGTAGGTTCTCCAGCTTCAGAATTATCTTCAGCTAATGCTTGAAATACAGTTGATACTTCTTTCTTTTTAGGTTTAATATCATCTAAGAATACAGATTTACCAGATTTAAAACAATAAGCACTTGCTTCAATTCTAACATTTTTACGATGTTCAATTTTGTCTACTGTGAAATCTTCAGAATTATTAAATATTATTTCTTTACCATTTCCTAATGAATCATAAGATGTAAGCATTTCACCAATAACAAATTGTTCAGATGATCTTTCTCCCCAAATCTTTTTTCTAATTTTCTGATTAAGATTCTTTACAGATTGAGAACTATTATGTTTCTCATTGTTGAAAGTTACTGCTTTTACATAATTTACATTACCATTTGCTTTTCTGAAATCTTTAACAAATTCATCTAATGCTACATCTTCACTACTTTCAAATAGAACAGAAGAATCACTTTCTTCATCGTACTGATTAATTCTATTTTCTATTGGAATACATCTCAACAATGGTGAAGGTAGTTTCTGATTTTCAGCAACTAATGTTCCAATATTAATAATAGGACTTGTTACTGCTTGTCTCATCTTTTCAGTCAAAGTGTATTGATTTGGTAATGAAAATATAGAACTGATTCGTTCTTGACCTATTGGTGGCAACTGACTTACATCTCCAATGAAAATGATCTTAGCATGAGGTTTTTTAAATAATTTAAATTCAGCAATCATTGCATCTGAAAGCATAGAGCACTCATCTACAATAACTAAATTCATTTTATTGATTGGAATAATATTCTTTGCTCTTTTGTTAATATCTGGGGAAAATTCACCAGTTTGTTCGTTTAATTTAATTGATAAGGCTGATGCAATTGTCATTACATGGTCTTCACCAATTGATTTACCTAATACTTTCTTTGCCTTGTGAGAGACTGTTATACCACCCCATTTTGAATTTGGATAGTCTTCTAACACTTTCTTAATTAGAGTCGTTTTTCCTGTACCTCCAGCACCATTTAAAAGGAATACTTTTTCATCAGATCTAAGAAAAGAAAATATTAAGTCCAACGCTTTTTCTTGACCTTCGTTCGCATAGATGTCAGGAAATAATTCATATTTATTCATAATATTTTGTTTAATTGTTCATTGAAAATACTACCTGCAGTTTCAACACCACCGTACTTAACAAGATCACTATAATCAGTAACATTTGGAAGTTGAGGTATAAAGAAGTGAGGAATATCATATTTTTCTGAAAATACTTTAGACAGTTCTATACCTGCTTTATCATTATCAAATAAACAAACAACTTTATCAAATCTTGTTTTATACTCATCCATTACAGATTCCTTCATAGTTACTGACTCTGATTGTAAACCAATAGAAAATATACCTTGAGTGTCGTACATACTCATTACATCTTTTAAAGATTTGGTGATTATTAATAATTCACCTGTTGGTGGTAACTGTGTATATCCTTGATGAACTGTGTAGTTTGCATTATTAATCCATTTAAACTTTTTATTTGGACTTTCTGGTTGATAAATTTTATACGATAATTGAGCATCTTTCCATTCTTCATAAGCATAAGCTAGTGGTTCAGCTTTTACAGCATTTCCATTATAGAATATAAATTTAATTGGTGATACACGAAAACGTTCTAATGTTGATTTTCTAATGGCAAACTGTGACCAAAAATCTTGATCGTGCTTAAACCATTCTCTTTTATTAATACCAATATTTACAGATTTCTTTTCTTTTAATTTTTCAAAATGTTCAACATGATGTTTTACAGCATCAATATCAAAATTAGAAAGTTTAAAATCGTATGCTATTTTAAATAAAGCATTCTCATAAGTTGTTTGAAATAATCTCATCACGAAAACGATACAATCTCCGCAATCTTTAGTTGCAAAATCGTAGTAAAGAAGTGTATATCTTTCAGTTTTATGATAATATAATGAGAAAGATGGTATTGTATCATCTCGAAACGGTGAGTTCATTAATGATAAATTGGATATGTTTTCTCCTATATAAAAAGAATAAATATCTTCTTGACTTACTAATTTCAAAAGACCATCTTTTGTTATCCTCTCATCAAATAATATTGAATTTAAATTTATTTCATTATTCATCTTTTAGTTTTAATTGATCTACTTGTTTCCAAAAATTTATAATTCCTTCATCTAATAATTCAGAACCATTAAAATATAATTCATTGAACGATCTTCCAAAAGTAGCATCTGTTATATTTAAAAAACCTTTCCATCCTGTCATTAATGTAATGTTTCTTTTTTCACCAGGTATTGTAAATCTGAAAGATAATCCATCATCACTTTGGAAAACTTCTAATTTTGAATTATGTATCTTCATTGTTCAATCTATCTTTTAAGTTAAATAAATCTTTACTCCAATTACTCACACCTATAGGAGAAGTTCCAATAATCATTACTGGATTCTTTAATTTTACATTAAGTTTAGGTTTACAAGATTTCCAGAGTTTTAACATTTCTTCGTAATATTCTTTCGAACAAGGAAATCTTACTCCTGATTCAAGATCTACCCATGAATATTGTTTTTCTTCCATAATTTAATTAGAATAAAAAAGAGGATGTTTTCACACCCTCTTTTAATGATTAATTTAATGATTGATTACCAACCATCACTAACTGGTTCACTTGCGGGAGCACCTGCATTAGTATTTCCTTGAGGTTGTTCATCTGGTGCAAGTCTACTCATTTGATCTAAATCTCCAGCGAATAACTTATCATTTGGAGCACTCATTATTTGCAGAAACGGCACCCACGATCTTGGTTGTAAGAATTTCTTTGGAGCAGAAGTTGTTCCGTAATTAGTGAAAATTCTAAATTTAGCTCCTGGATTAGCAGTAACAGCACCATGAAGTGCTTTCATACAACCATCTAACATTTCATTTTGATTACTAAATGCTGGAAAAGAAAATGTAGGAGAAATTACAGCATGTAATAAGTGTTTCAATACTTTACCTTGTTTCTTCACTTGATCTTCAATTGTAGTCACTTTAGAACCATAAGTAAGTTCTTTGGTAACATAATACAATGCTGAATTGATCGTTGCTCCTGTGTTATCTGTATAGACAATTTTATAGTCAGGAGAACCTTCTTTATCAGTTGCTTTTTTCTTCATTAAAGAGATTGTTACATCTTCAGTAATACCAGCTAAACCACCGTTAAAAATTGCTTTTCCTTCTTTAGCATCAAAATCTTCACTGTTCAAATCAATATTCATAATTTTTGTTTTTAATTGTTATTTATTTTATTTAATTTTTATTGTTTTTTGATAATTACCAAACTTCTTCGTCTTCAACTATTGCTGTAGAAACATCACCGAATCCATCATCTTTACTTTCTGGAGCATTTACTACTGGAGAATCAGAGAATCCATCATCTTCAGTATTATCAATTGCAAATTTTACTGCAGTTGGTTTAGGTTCAGCTTTAGTAACTGGTGATGCTTTTTTAACAACTGGTTTGATAATTGCTTTCTCAACTACTGGTTTAACTTCAACCATTCCAGCGTTACCCCAATCTTCATCTTCTTCTGCATCAAGATCAACAACTTCTTCATTTGCTGTTACTCCAGGAATTTCAGAAATGATTTCATCAACTTCTTCTTCTGGTGCAGCACATAATGTTAAATCTTCTTGTTGTCCAACTTCATCAACTGTAATCACTTCTTCCAATAATTGATCTCCAGAAGAGTGATTAGAAGTAATTTTAGAAACTGTAAAATAAGATTGACCTTCTACTTGTTCTAAGTGTAAATGATTTTCTACTTGTGTATCTAATTCTTTCAATTTGATAATGAACTCAAAAGTCTTTTTATCAGAAAACGAATTATTACCAGCCAATAGAAATGAATTATTCGGAATTATTTGACCTGCTAAAGGTGCTCCATCCTCATCTCTTTCTACTACACCAGCGTTGTTTACAAGTAACTCAGTACCTCTAAATCCAACTTGGATGTAAGATTCTTTACCAATCAAATTAAGTGCTGAAATAGCAGCTTTATTGAAACTAAATTTTCTATTAGCACCATCTTTTAATAATGCTGACATTGTTAATACAGGAACATTAAATTGTTCTTCTTTTCTTGTTCTACCTGCTGTCGGTAAACCCCAAATGATATTCTCCATTGTGTTTTTTATTTATTTATTTATTTATTTTTAATTAATTCATTATATTCCTCAATCCATTTAATTGGTATTTTCATTTCTGCATTATGATACCTGATAATTGCTTTACGAATTTCCATAAGTCTTTTAGCATCATGTAAATATTTAGGCATTAATCCAATTGGAGGTTTTTCTACTTTTTTAATATTATCAAATTCCATAATATTCTCTGATTGCTGTACTTACAATTGTTAAATCATTATCAATAACATCTGTATCAAACATTTCTAATGGTGTTTTACAAGTATCATTACCTGAACTTTTTGTTCTGAATACGTGTCTATTTGGTTCACCTTGTACTTTTAAAATTTCTGCATATAATACAACAGTACTAAAAGATTCTGGACCCATCTTCTCCAATTGTTTTCCCTGAACCGCTATTCTTTCAACAACATCTCCCATTTCTCCGACAATTGTTTCAGGATGAGCAAATACATATACTATAATATCATCTCTTAATTTTTCATTAATAGTATTTATTAAATCGTATATTTGTCCTGCAAATATTCCCCATTTATCAAAACCTTTAGTTGATCTAAATTCTGTACTCATGATATAGTCTGTCATAACGTGGCTAACAGTATCTAGTACAATATTTTTAACTTCTGGTTTACCATTGACAATTGTTAATGTGTCATTGATTGTTTTAATATTTGATGTTTTACGATAATTTTTCTTTTCAGAATTATAATTTTCTGAAAATTTTCTAAAAGGTAATGCTTTTTGATCAGCATTTATAATCACTGTTTCATCAGGATTTAAATTCCTTAATGATGTAGATTTACCCATTCCACTTTTACCTACTATGAACACTAAAAGTCCCATATTTTATTTGTTTATTTATTGATTACTAATTTATTTGAGGGGTATCAAAGATAGTGATTTTTAATCATATATCCTCATTTTCCGAAACTATTAATAGAATTATCTATCAACATTTCATTATCTTTATATAACTCAATAGTTGATTGATTACCATTATCTTCAGAGGACATTACTTCTTCACAATCTAATCCTCCATCTATATCTAATGATGGAAATACTTCAGAATTATCGTTAATGAAATCAATTAAATTATTATGATCTAAATTCTTACCTTTTATCAATTGTTCCATTACATCTAATCTGTCATCAGGAACAAATACTCTTTTCCATGATGTTGTTTTATAGTCTAAATATCCCATATTAATCAAATATTTCTTCAGACCAACAATTATTTAATCGTTCGTTCAATCCCCTTTTTTCCATTTCAGATTTAGTCTTTTCTTGACATTCTTCAATAGATTCTCCATATATGAATAATGAATCATCTATTCCATCTTTACTCCAGTGTATTTTAAATTTCATTTTATTACTTGTTTTTATAAAAGTTATACCATCTGATTGTCGTTCGAAAAAAGTATCAAAACCAGCTAATAATGATATTTTTCGTTGAACTTTGTTTAGATCATTTACAATATCTTGAAACATTTTCATTTTCCTTCATTATTAATTGTTAAAATTTCTTCACGAACTTCCATTGCTTTAATTTTACGTTTGTTCCATAGTTCTCCACGCAACTCAGGATTATCTTCTTGAACTTTCCTAGAACATCTACCAATAGAATCTAAATAGCTGATTTTACGTTCAGACATGTCTTTTAAGAAGTCTTTCACGTTTTTATTCATATCATATCCAGATTCTACCAGATAGTTGTAATACAGTCGCTCATTAGAATCTCGTAATGATGGATTTTCTACGAGCTTCTGTTTCACCCATTTTAGTTTGTCTTTAATCATCGAATCCGTCATCTTGTTCCTCCTTTCTTTTGGTTGCGTAAAATTGATTTACTTTACGTAATGTTTCAGGTGGTGATACTTCGTAATCTGAAGCAGGTCCAAGTTGTTCAAATTTTCCAAGTTCTCCTATAAATAAGAAACTAGCTAAAATATTTGTTGGACCATCTCTATTCTTCACAATTTTGATCATTCTATAACGATCTTTGAAACGAGTTATGTCAAATCCTAGACATTTATCAACCATTAAATAGAATGGAGAAGCAACTGCGATAATAGTGTTACTGTCCTCTGCCACCGATCCAGTGTTCTTTATATCACTCTGAACTGGATGCCAATTATCACCATCTCCTCTACGATTCATTTGTTCTTGACTTCTATTAATTTGAGAAATTACTACTGGAGAAAATCCAAAAAGATTTCTAAACATAACAAGATGTCTTGAAGCGGTATCAATTGCTAATTTTAAATCAGCATATTTACCTAAATCAATTAATCCGATATGATCAATTACAATCTCAGTAATTAAATTAGGATCATTAGGGGTATAACCAGTAATCTCACCAGTAGAATCATAAATAATTGTTCCTCTTGTTTTAGCATATCCCAATAGAATATTATACAATGAATCAGGATTTACTTTGTATCTGAAAAATAAAAACTTACTTTCCAATTCCTCCATCTCAAGATTGTATTTTTCTATTAGCTCCAATATATGAGGTTGTAAAGTATGATTACCTTTTGATAAAAGTTCATTGTAACTGATAATTATACCATGATCTTCAAAAAGTCTTGAACAAATATATTTTCCCAATTGTTCTTCAGCAGTTAATTCTAATGAGAAATATACAATTTCTAATTTATTAATATAATTAGGATTTTTCTGAATAAATTTAATTGCTCCATAAACATAAGCTGAATTAACAAATGCTGTTTTACCAACACCACTTGCTGCAAATATCAAGTCGTATCGTCCTTTCTGAATGTTACAGATATAATCACCTAATGTTCCGAAACCTTCAAATGGAATACCTTTATTTAAACCTTTTAATCCTTTTTTTATATTATCTGTAAGTTTATTCCATGTTGTTTTTTTCATGTTTCCATTGTTTTCTTAGCATGTTCTATTAGTATTGATACATAGTGAGCTTTATCAGTTGTTAAATCTTCGATGAATCCCATTTCTTCAAAATACATTATTGCTTCTTCTATATCACTCATAAGTTATTTCAGTTGTTTTTAGTAATTCATGTAATTCTTCAGGAATATAATCACTCATACCATTTTTAAACCAATCAGTTCCGTAAAATCCATAACAAGAATCAATTTCTTCATCTTCGGTAATAGTTTCATAGTTAGATGGATCAAGAATCATTATTCCTTTATCACCAAAATTAGCAAGTGGACCTTTTAAATATTTAACTTCTTCGATAATTCTAAAACCGTAAACATCACCTTTTAAATATTGATCATAAGTTTCAACTTCACTCTTAAAGTAATTAATGATTTTTTCTTTTGTAGCTTTTGTAACTATTTTACCACCGTATTCTTTTAAAGCATATTCTCTACTGATGTAGATAAATCCTATTTGTCCAGAATCCCATCTACAATCAAAAGAACCTGTTGAAATACTTAAACCTGAATGATCATATAGATATAAAGGTAATATAATAACAGCCTTTCTTTCTTTGATTAAATAATCAGATAATTCTTCAAAACTATTAAAATCATTACTTGAAAGATTATGGTCACTATCTCCTAAAGAATATCTATTATGGAAACAAACCATTGTTCCTAAGTTATCATTATCTCTAGGATTTTGAGGATCTGACTCTGGTGTAATTATTATTTTTTTCATAATTTCTAAATATTTGTGTTATTCCATGAAGATCCTTCTTCACCTTTTACTTCATTAAATATTCCCCATGATTCCCAAGAAAATTGATTTAATACAGTTTCAATCTTAGGAAGGAATTGTAATTTACCTGCTTGTTTTTGAGAAGCTAAAAATGATTCTGTAGCTTTAATTGCTTTCTGATGTTGTTCCTCTGTTTTAATTTTTTTAAGATATTTCTTCTGATGATCTTTATATTCTTTAGAACTATCAGCTGTCGCCCTTAATCTTCTAACACCAACTTTAATCGGATAGATTTGATACCACTCACTAAAATTAATTTTTTCTATCCCTAATAGTTTTTCAACATTAGAGATATTAAGAATTGTTTTAGTGAATAATGCAGTATTATCAGAAGTTATAAATTTAGTATCACAAAGTTCATTACGCATTTCAACACATTGTTCTTTAGTAAAAACTTGAGATATATATTTATATTCTTTATAATATAAAGTGTGTAATATAAGATATTGAGCAGGAGTTATCTTGAAAAAAATTAACTTTTTTAAGTCAATTTCTATTTTCATTTTTCTTTGATTATTCTATATTGATAATTTCCTGAGATTATAATTTCATTTGGTGTAAAACCATTAGTGAAAAACACTAATTCAAAATCTTCTCTTGGTTTAATAAATTTAAAAAATCTTAAAAACTTTTTCCATATTGGAGTTTTAAGTTCTGATGTAACAATATATCTTGTCATAAATAAGTTATTTTTAAAGGGTTAAAATTTTGTATTGCATTATATTTATTAATTATTCCATTTTCTCTTTCAAAATCACATCTTGCATTATAAGCTTCTTCTTCAGTATTAAATCTTCCTAAATTAATTGCTATTTTATTAAATTTTATAGCAGCAATCCATTTATTATTTATTTTATCCCAACTAACACCAATATAATTTGATGTCTTATTTGTTTTTATTTTATTATGACAAACATTTTCTCGTTGAGAAACCCATTCAAGATTCAGATAATGATTATTTAATTGATTACCATCAATGTGATTTACAACCATTGAATCATCATTATTAAATACAAAATGTAAAGCAACTATTCGATGCACTTTTTGAGTTTTCTTACTTTGATATTTACGTAGAGCAAATGTTAAATAACCTCTTTCATTAGGGCATGGGTTTAATATTCTTTCTTTAATAGTTATTGAATTAGTTCCTCTTGGTACAACTCTATATAAACTTTTAATTCTTCCTAAATTACTAACTTGATATAATCCTTCATAATTAGTAATATCCATCCATATTTCTTTTTCCATAAATAAAAAAGCCCCATTAATCCGAGGTCGAAGGCTCTTCATAATGAGGTCTTAAATAATGTTTTTAAATGCAGCTTCGACTCTACACTACAAAGATAAGAAATAATTCTATATCCATGTTATTTTATTTTGATCGAAACCTTTAATTGCAGAATTTAACCAATTTTCATCTTGAGTATTTTTTAAATAAATCATATAAATTTGAGCAATTCTATTATTCTCAGCATTACAAGCTCTTAAAGCTTTTTGAATACAAAGTGAATCATTATTTAAAACCTGATTAAATACAACTGTTTTTAAATTATAAAATGATGTCCCCATACTTATCATAGATATTACAGATAGTTTATTCAGTGTACCATTAGAAAATAATGATAATGTGTTTTTGTTAGATTTTCCATGAAAACTAGCGTCACCAATTTGATCGGCAATGGTAGATCGTGCTGTGAATACTAAACACCGTTCTATATTTTCTATTAGCTCTTTAGTCTTATTCAATTTAGTAACAGAATTATAAATAATATCAGCTCTTTTTGAAATAATACCTTTGATTCCACGATGATTTCCTATCTCTACAGCTCTATTAAAACGATTGTCCCAAATAGTGTACAAAGTTTGTTCATCCTCGCTTAAATCAATTCCTATACAGGTAATTCGATAATCTGCAATGATTCCATCATCAATAGCTTGTTCGAAAGAATAAGAATATAACTTTTTCAATTTCAAGATATTAGATATTCTATTTTCATCAGTTTCATTCAATGTACCAGTCAATGCTAATATTCTACTTCCTGACAACTGTTTCATTTTGACAAAAGACAATACAGATAAGTTATAATCATGTATTTCATCACAAATAATGAGGTCATAGAATTTCTTATTTTTCTTTATTGAATTACTCCATTCTAAAGTCACATTGATATTATTTCGAAGATTCCACTTTTTCATTTCTGCTTCCCAAGAACCTAGAATAGGTATCTTAGGAGCTAAAATAAGAACTTCTAATGGTCTTGAAACTGTATTCAACGCATCTATAACCGTTTTCGTTTTTCCGACACGAGGAGAAACATGAATAATTCCAATGAAACGATTCTCAACAATAATATCAGTTACCTCTTTTTGTATTTGAAATCGTTTCTCCATAATTTACCAAATATCTGATTGTATAGTTTTACATTTTTCTATGACAACTGTTGCATTTTGTTCTTGCATTTCAGGATATAGTGTATTTTTATACAATAATTGATAAGTACCTGGTTTTAATGTGAAATAAGTATTATAATCCTCAGGATTTGATGATGTACTCATGAGTACACCAACAGATACACCATTAATAAATGCTTCATGTGGTTCATTATTACAATGTATAACCAACTTACCATTAGGAGAGTAATCACATTTATTATTCTTTTTGCACGATATTACAATCAGCAAACATACGCTTAACATTATTATTTTCTTCATCTTTTTCTTTTTTAAATTGTTTAACAAATTCTTCAGCAATTAATTCACTCCAATTTTCAATATTCTTGATAAAGTTATCATCAAAGTTTCTAGTACTGGCAATTAATGATTTCATTGCTGCTAATTTAATCATTTCTTTTTTATTCGTTGTAATACTATTTCGAATGATAATAGTATTTTCTATTAGCTCAATGTCTAAATCATCTGTAGAGATAGCTAAAACAGCTTCTTCAATTGATATATGAAGATAATGAGTATTAGTTGTGTAGGTACTTTTAGAAGCACCTATTTCTGAACAAATTGGAATGATATTTCCACCTATGTTTTCGTAAGATTTAACCTTACAAGGAATAACACGACCACCTGATAATTTTTCATCTTTCCATTTCTTATGAGTAAGAAAGACTTTTGTTCCAATTGGATAAATTTTTAATTTTTTCATTTTTAATAAATATAAGAGGTCATGTTATTATGTTTTTTATTGTATTTTTCAATACATAATTTATCAAGATATTTTACTGTACACCATTGAGAAAATACATTATCAACATCTGCTTTTATAAATCTCCTATGAGCATCTACTCGAACCTTAGAAGATGTTCCTCTAATTCTTTTAATAACCCATTCATCGGATGTAACTACTTCTTTTAATGATATTTTCATTGTTTAAATTGTTTTTTAAATTCTTCAAATTCTTTATCATATTGTCGTAAAGCAAATTCACTAATATGATCAATTTTACTAATTGGTTTTGTGAATGGTTTTAAAGATTCCATTTTAGCTTTTAAAATAAATAATGTAGATAATACATGATGGTTAGGACATTTAGCTATTTCTTCATCAATTAGAGAAATAACTTCTTTCTTTGAAATATTTTCCATAATTAATAAAATAAAAAAGGAGCTATATTTCAAGCTCCTATTAATGATTAATCTAAAGTTGATGTTCTAGTAAATGTTACATCAGCTCCTAACTCTTTTAAAGTATCAGCTAATTTTTCAACTGGTGTTCTACTAATTTCTTTATCTAATTCTTCACGATAAGGAAAAATATCTACGATTGGAGAAACTGCTGAACTTGTAATTTCATAATCAACCATTAATGTTGATAATGATTCTTTCAATTTATCAATAGCATCTTTAACTGATTCTGCAGCAACAAAGAATGTTTGACGAATGTTCTTACTTCCTTCACCATCTGCAGATCCATCAAACTTAATTTTAAGGATGTACCAAACTCCAGATTCAGTATCATAATGAAAAATATCATGAAGTTCTGTACGTGCAATACTTACGATATTAAATTCACCACGAATGATTTCACCTAATTCTTCATAGATTCTAGTTTCTGCGTGACTAAATGTCATTGCAGCTACAAGATACGGTTCTGTTACACGTTTAAACGTCCCATTCTCTTGCTGAGTAGTATACTTTACTTTTACTGTAAAATAGTTATTCATATTTATTTGTTTTTGATTACTTGTTTAATAATTGAACCATATCTTTATAAATCAAATTTTTATCATTTGATTTAAGTTTGTATTGTTCTTTGACTATTTCCCACATACGATCTTCAGTGAATTTAGAATCTACATAAAGAGCTTTCTCTGATTCAGATCCTATTACAAAAATACTAGTAGAAGAAACAATAGACTCAATGATTGGAAATTCTATTTCTATATTGAACTTTTTACAAATAGAAATAATATGTTCTTCAAATGATAATTCTACCAATACCTCATCTAATGTTTCAGAATCAACCAATACACTTTCTCTTACTTCAGATTTCACAATTTGAACTTCAACTCTTGGTGTCCAATTAGATGTAGAATATTCTATTTTCTTTTTACCAATAGAAAATCTATTATCTGACATAATTGAACTCATTATAGATTCTCCAAATTCAGGAAGTGTACCATTAGAATAACAATCATTGATAATATCAACCCAGTTTTGAGAGAAATTACCAAAACCTAATTGAGATTCAATATCATCTTTATCATAAGTATCAATATAATCTTTAATTACTTCATCAACATTCATTCTTTTCAAAGCATAGGAAATTTCAGATCGAGTAGTATAAACATCTCTGATTACACGCATCTCATCAATTTCTGCTATTGAATGATCATAAACATATTTAGATTGTTGATCAGGATCTGAGAAGATTTTGATTCCATTCTTGTAAATTGTAAATTCTTTGTTTGGAAGATTATTCTCATAGATTTTAATATTCTCTTGGTGAGAAGTGTAAACAGGTTCTCCAGTTAAGAAATAAGAATCCCAATTATCAATTACTTCTTGAAGTTTATCGTGACCATTAAGAATGATGTGAGTGTCATAATGTATAATACTTTCAGGAACATTACCAATATTCCAAATACCATCTTCATCCAGACAGTTACTTACCAACTCCCTTATAGCCATCCAGAACTCCCAATCGTAACCTAGGTTTACAGCAAATCCAGTTTGATGATAAATAATTTGACCATCATTTAAATCATGTTGTTTTATTTCAATAAGATTTTTCTGTTTTCCAGTACTTACATCTGTTACTAATTTCTCATTAAAAGAATATTCGAAGTTGCCACTAGAGATAGTGATTTGTATATCATTACGAAGTAAAATAGCAATTGCGTATTTTAATCCTGAATCATATTTACCAGTTTTTGAATGATCATCTCGTTTGGAACTATCACCCATAGAAGTTAAGTCCAATAATGAGAGAATCCCATTATTGGAGAATGTTAAGTTTTTATTCATAAAGTTTATTTTGATTGTTTATATTAATTTGTGGACATGACAGGATTCGAACCTGTAAACGCTCCTCCCATTTAAGGGCTGCCTTCTTATAAGGAGTATATTTTCCAACCGATCACACACCCGACCATTTTCAAAGTATTCCACCAATAGACATCAAAACTACCAGTCCCAATTAATAAATGCATCGACTCATTCATACTTTGAAAATTGTGGATTCGAACCACTTTACTTCTTTAATTATTTTTTCAAATCAGCAATATCAGATTCTAATTGCTCAATTTCTAAAGCAATTTGTTCAGCTTCTTTAGTATAATCTTCTGTTGCTTCTTCGATATTTCTTTCTAATTTAGCAACAATTCTACGAGCATTGTTCACATTATTCCAGAATACAGAAATTTGTTCAGTACGACCAGCATTAGATTTTAACAAATCAGGATTGATAGATACTTGAGCATTCTTTACTTCTTCAATAGCATCTTCCAAATTCTTTTCTAATTGCTCAATCTCTTCAACATTTTCAACACCTTTGTTTGCGATGAATCTTTTCTTTGTTGTGATTTTACTTTCAGCATTTTTAATGATTTCACCGTAGAATTTCTCTAAATTTGTTTCATTAGAACCTTCAAATGCTTCGATAGCACGACTTACAATGTTTAATTTTTTACCCATGGTATTTATTTATTTAATTAATTACAAATTTACTTTTTTCTTTTGATAAATATCTCAACTGGTTCGTTAGGAATATCTATTTTATTTTCTTTTGGAGGAGATTTCTTAAAAGGTAATGATTGTGACATCATAGCTACTCCTGCGCTTATCAATTGATCAGAATTATTATGAACTTGCCTTTTTGAAGGATTTATTTGTTCCCAAGCACAATCTACTGGCATTATACCAATACTATGCATAGAGTCTAACCAATTTTCATGTCTAATCTGTTCTGGAGATTTAACAATAGGTTTTGGTACATTTTGTATGCATATATCTTGGTTTACTTTATCTAACCATTTCCCATCATTACTTACAGAAGAAATAGTAGATTCAATAACAATAGCATATTTATTTTTTGATCTCGAATATACCGATAATGATTTTCCTTTATCGTAACAGTAAATATTATCAGTTATCCCTTCTTCAAATAAAGCTTCTGTTATTATTCCAATTGTTCCTTCAGTAGATATAATACAATCACCAACTTTAAATCGTTCTCTACATATTTCTAATGGTGTAAGTTCTTTTACTGGTTCTTCATAGATTTCAAATTTTGAACCAATATTATCATTGTCCCATTTAATTTGAACTTTACCGTGAATATTATGTAAAACTTTTCCATTTTCACTATCAACATCATAAACATCGCCTACAATATAAGCTCCTCCAGAATATGTACATTTTACTTTTTTAGGAATATCATCATCATGGTCAATAGGAGATGTTCTATTAACTAATTCAGCATATTCATTATTTCTTGATGACCAAAGCATAATAGGATGTAACACATTATCAATATCATAATCAGTATAAATATTACCATTGTTATGTATTCTATAAACATTACCACATATAGTACCTATTGTTCCTTTAGGTGATTTAATTTTATTACCTAATTTGAATTTAACATAACATGTCGTTAATGTTTTATTTCCAACAAGTACTAAACCATCTTGATGTATTAATAATTGATTAGTACCATCTTGAATCATTACCAAGTTTTCATAATCTGTAGTTTCTGATCCAGATTTAATTACAGTCCAAGGACGATCATTAATTCGAATATCACCTACAGGATTATATGTAGTATTAGTAAAACCAAACCATCTAAAAGCATCCATGTGACTAATATAACATCTACCTCTATCAATAATATTTACAATATCACCTCTATTGAATTTAGTATTTTCGGATTTAGTATTTTTTCTATAATCTTCAATTGGTATATACTTACCCAGATTAAAACAATGATCGAAATATTCTACTTCTTTCTGTGTTGCATTTACTACTGACTTGATAAAATATGTATTTGGTTCTATATTTATTTCTAATAACTCACTATCTAATCTTATTCCAAATCCTTTTTCATTATCAATTGAATCTTCTAGTAATTTAATTATTCCAAAATTCCAACCTCTTTCATATTTTACATAATCTCCTTTTTTTTCATGTTTTCATAATTTTATTTATTATTTTATTACATTTTTCTATATAATAATTATAATTAATATCATAATTATCCATTGATTTTTCTAAATATGTATTAAATATTGTTTGTAAACTATTTGCTTCAACTCTTGATTCTCTTGTTCCATCATCAATATCTCCAAAAATATCTATTTGCATAGATGCTGTTTTATTTTCTAACATTGGTAATCTTTTAAGTAAATAAATACCACCATTAGAAATATAATATCTATTGATTTTTTGAAGAGGAATTTCAATTTGTTTCTCTTTATTAAATGATATTAATTTATTTTTACCAATTGATTTAGCACCCAAACAAAAATCATAAATATTAGTTGCAGATAATATTGTATTTTTTATTGGTACATTATTAATAAAATATTCTTGTAATGCTATTGGAACTATTTTCGTTACTTTATTTTTATGTAATTCAAACTCAGAAGTAAAATCTCCTTTACATTTAAAATCACCATTAGTTTTAACAGCAATATAATCATTTACAGATGTTTGAATTAATGCACTATAATCAACATATTCTAATTGACCAAGTGTATCGTTTCCTACTAAAACTTCCCAATCTTTACATATTTTATAGTATAATTCATCTAATGATTTATCAAATAAACAAACTATTCCATCAGTATTTGCACTTAATACATGTATTCCATTTAATTCAAGATCTTCAATCAACATTAAAATTTCAACTTGATTACCAATTGTAACATACATCATTTGTTTAGGATCAAATTGCCAATTGTATTCTTCACCTAGTTTACCATATCCACCACCATTTAAACTTAATTTGTAGGCTTCTTGAATAGCATTATATTTTCTAATTTTAGTAGCTTTATATTTTCCTTTTGCTTCTAATCTTTTATAAATAATATCTACATATCCTTCTAACCATTTTACACCTAAATGTCTTGGTGCTAATCTTCTTTTACGAATTGCATTAGGATATTGACTACCTATATCAGCATCTCTAAGATATTCATTATCATTAGGTTTAATAATTCTAGGTTTATCTTCAGAATGGATTCCTCCTTTTGCAATAGTATAAATAGTACCATTGTGTTCAAATTTAAAAATTTGTTTTTTATTTAAATTAACTTCAATTTTTCCTAAATTTTCTACAAAGTTTTGAAACTTAATAGTTTTAAATTTCATATATAAAGGAAAACATTCTTTAAATAAATATTTTTCATTTAAATATAAATCTTTATCTGGTGGAGGTAATTCTTTTTTAGTGATACCAAGTAATTTACAATATGAAAGTTTATTAATTTCATCTCCAATTCTAACATCATTATAGTTCAAACATTTAATACCAAATTCAGATTGAATATTCATTCTTAATTCAATTTTATCAACTCCTTTATATAATGGATCTTCTGTTTCTCCTTTTGATATTAAATAAAGTTTATAAGTAGCTGTAACATCGTGATGATTGTAGGGTATTATTAAATCTTTAACCTGTTCAATTGTAACATTTTCAGAATGATGAATTGGCATTTCTTGAATGTCATTCATATCAATCATATATTCAATCCATTTTAAAGAGGTCATCTTAGCCTTGTTATCAAAATGAAAGATTTTAAATAAATCCAATTGTGGAATAAATAATTTCCATTCAGGATATTTTGGAAAACCTCCTTTATTTGTTACTTCAATTGTTGCTTGTGCAAATTGATATATCTCACTAGCAATTGTTTCACCATCTCCTAACCATGTTAATTCAGAAAATCTATTTTGATTATTTAATATGAATTGTATAACTTGTCCATCAAAAGAAATATTATTGAAACCAATCTGTCCAGTTAATGTTTTTAAATGTGCAAGATATATTGTAAAATCATTTTGATCTTGATGTATTACAAATTCATATCTTTCTAATGTTTTTGGATTTAAAGAACAATATGTATGGCAATTTTTTAGAGTTTCAATATCATATACTTCTTTCATTTTTCACAGTATTTAACTAAATTATTAAATTCTTCTTCATTCATGTAAGTTCGAAAAGGAAGTCCACCAATTGTAATATATGTTGTTGCAAAATAATAAGGTGATTTTTTACATTTTTCAAATTCTGTTGTAATGATTTCTTCATATGATTTAAGTTCATCACTTTTTTCAATTTCTCTACCTTGTAAAATCCAAGTGAATTGTTCTTCAAGTTCTTTTTTAGGAAATTTCTCAAGATGTTCATTTAGATTTTTTAAAGTATCTAATGCTTGTTTTTCAAGATCTTGTATAAATTTATTTATTGGATTTTTCATACTATATTTTCTAATGGATAACTATTAAGAATTGATTCTTTATTTATAGTAGTTTTATTACTTGGTAAATGTCTAGAATCTGATTGATACCCACCACCTATAGTAGTTGCTTGATCACTTGCTTGTTTTAATGCAGCTGTTACAAATAATAATACTATTCTTAGTGTTAATTTCATCATAATTTCATAATTTAATTTTCTAATAGTATAAAAAATTCAAGAAATTCATTCACTTCTTTCATTAATTTTAATTTAACTTCTGGAAGTAATCTCATATAAGTCATTACACAGTTATGATCTACTTTACAAACATCTTGCATGTACTGAATCATATATTCAGTTGATTTATCTTCAGCATCCATTAATTGATGAATAGCTGCTAATTTTAGTTTTGTTATATACTGCATATTTTCTAATTTAAAAAGTTTTCAAATACATCAAATGGTTTACTAAATTCTTTAATAAGAACTTCTTCAACTTCATTTGATTCTTCTATTGAAGCAGATTGAGTTTTAACGAATCTGTGTTTAGAAAATGCTGGTTCTTGAACTTTATCAATTAAATGAATGTAAATGGGAAAATTTAGAATTTCTTCTAAATAAATCCCAGTTACAATTCCATTATCTTCAGTAAATCCTCTAACAGTATATTCTTTTCCTTCTTTAACCCAATTCAAATAAGCTTCTGATACAAATTCTTCCATTCCTGGTTTAATACTCGCATCTCTACAGAGAACAATGTCTCCAATGTTTAAATCACTCATATTAATCAAATTTAATTTCTAATTCTTGATTTGTTAATTCAGAATAAAGATTTTGAATTTCATGAAAATAATCTTTATTGATATTTAATAAATAAGAATCTTCACAATCATTAATATTTGTAAATACACCAATTTCAACATGATTAGTTGGTAAACTTATTGTAAGTTTTTCTTCATGTTTTGGCTCATCTTTAATTATTGAAATACCATAAATTTCATGATTGGAATCAGAAGTTTTCATAGTCTGTAATAATTCAAAACCATATTTTAATAATAATTTGTCAGTTATTCTAATAGGTTTTATTTCATCATAAGATCTTGGAAAAATATCATTTTTATATTGTAATATTACTTTATCATTTCTTAATTCTATAATTTTTCCAATTCTACCAGTAGGTAATGGTATTTGTGTATTTCTTCTGGAAGTTAGTATTTCTACTAGATTTCCAATTTTTAATTTCTTATTGTCCATAATTGTTAGTCATTAGAATATAAATTATACGAGTAATAATTCTGCAAATTTAAGAGACTTCTGATTCATGTCATAACCAGATCCCATCATAATTGATTCTTCACGAGCATTATCTCTAGTAAGAATACGTAAATCATGAGTAGTAAATCTTGTAATAGCTGAATGCAATCCCCAAGCATTTGCTCCTTTGTCTTTGATTTCAAGATTGATATTCTTGTAAATAGTGTCCATTTTGTTAATAGCTGCAGTTGACTTTTGCAAAAGTAATTCTTGAGGAGATAAAACTTTATCATAACCAAGTAATTCCAATACAAGTTTATTAGCTAAATCCTTCGATACAGGAGTACTTAGAAACTTATTGTACAATTCCACTTGCTTTAGTGATTGAGATAGAGCACACTCAATTAAAAAGGGTATCTGCTTCATTTTCTCAGTTAATTGAATTGAATGACGAAACTTATTTTCATTCATTCGATTGAATTTATAGAATTGATTTTTACAACTCATTGTTAAATCTCCAATTCCAAAACTAAGTGAAGTAGACCCATCATTAGAATCTATAATAGTGATGAATCTTTCTATTTCATCATTTCCTACAATTCCATTTCCTTTGATTTTAAGCTGGATATATACTTTACGTCCACCATTAAGAGATCCTGCCTTAGAAATAGAAATATCATCACCAAATGGTAACATTCCTTCTAATACTTTTTCTATTATCTCACGATTCTGAGATGGTGTATAACTACCTTTTACAGTATGTATAATCTCTTGTGTTTTCGAATTTAATAATCCGTAATATGCTGAAGCAATAGGATCTCCTAATCCTTGCATTGCAAACAATGGTATTTTTTCTATTTGAAAATTTAAACCATTTTCTTCTAATATTTGATCTATATTCATATTTATTTATTTTAGTTTATTTGCGAAAAAGCAAACGGCACATAACACAACCTATGCGCAATTTTAAAAACCCTTATCATTCACGCTTCGGGTTTAGAATACCAAGCAAATGCTTCACGTATTTTTTCGCAATATTCCTCTGATTTAGCAACATTTCTATCAAAACAAGTTTCATCTTTTCCAACACGATAAATATTTTTCATCATTCTAAACGTGTTTAGTATTATATCTAACATATAATCAACTTCTTTTTTAGAAACACCTCTAACTTCTTTAAGTTCTTTTCTTAATTTAGAAAGTTTAGGATGATTGAATTTACCTATTTCCATTAATGTTTTCCAATATTCATCAGATACTTCTTTTTCTGTTCTCATCTTTTCTAATTTTTTATTAGTGGGTTTTTAAAACTTCGCATAGCTTCGGGACGTTATGCGAAACAAAAAAGAAACTTATCAATCTCGCTTCGTACCATAATGCCAATGTAGGTTATAGTTTGTTAATTTCTACTTTTACTTGATTCCAATACTTATAATTCAATCTGTCGCTATCATAAATATTGGGATTATCATTTAGTATTTCATCAACACAAATCAAAGCATATTTTTTTGCTTGTTCTAATTCAAGTAAATGACCCTCTTTTCCGTGTGTGAATATATCACCTCTATAAAATTTATTACCTAATTCGTTTGCTTTGTCTTTTGCATTCATAATATTTATTTTATTTTAAAAATTGGACGTTTTTTATTTTTGTATTTTCTTTTTATTGAAATTACACCATCTTTTATTTTAACGTCTTCTATGTTCACAATTAAACAGTTAGTAATTAAATTACCATTTGATTTGCATTCGTATTTTTCCATTTTTTAGTTTATTTATGTGTTTCTTTTTTCTCATCGTTTTTAATTTATCGTTGTGTTTTCTTTTTCCATCGCCTATCGCTGTCCGTAGTTGCAAAACGTTAGTTTCAATAAAATAAACCCTTTAAGTTGTCGATTCGGGTTTAGAATACCAACGTTTAATCATCGCTTTCATTAATGTCGTAAAAATCGTCAAAATCAAAATTCCAATTTGAAATAATTCCATTTTCATCAATGTCCATTATAATATAATCACCATATCCACTTTCTTTAGGGCATAATGTACTTGGAACATATCCGTTATCTTCTGATAATATTATTTCACCATTTTCATTTTGAAGTTCATAAGATAAACAATCGCAAACTTTATAATGTATTTTCGCTTTTACACCTTGTTTCCAATTAGTTATTTTACCTGTTTCAATGTCTATTAACGGCATCCACAAACTACCATTTTTACAAGGTATATTTTCTCCGTTTTCTGTGTCGCTTTCTCCATTTACTTCAGTATCTTCCCAATATCTAACTCCTGCTTTTACTTGTAGATATTTTAATTCAACTTCTTTTTTAACTTTAATTGTTACTTTCATTTTGTTTATTGTTTAATTATTACTCTTTTAAATTTTAATTAGTGGGTTTATTTTACAAAAACTAACAACACCTATACAAAACGGCTTGACATATACTGTGTTTAGAGCCGTTAAGCGTAGTTGCAAAACGTTATAAGCTACTTTCAAGTTGTTCGTATATTAACTTTATTAGTTGCTCTTGATCTAGTACGTGTTGAAAGTTATAACCATTATAGCCAGAGCTTAATTCAACGTGTTCAATTTCAAATCCTTGTTCAAAATTATCTTCTTGATGTAATTTAACTATACAATCAAATTCTATTGAATAGAAATTTATCATTACTGTTTTCATTTTTTTAATTCTTTAATTAATTCTTGTAATTTTACTATTTTCTCCCAATCTTCAACAGAATACATGACAGAACTCTTCCAAGTATATTTATCAATGATTTTATGCAATTGGTGATTATAATATATTCTTAATATTATATTTCTAATGGTTCTTAGTATTTTCATTATTATTGAATTATTGTGAGTTAATAGAATATCTATAGATGATGAGTAATTTTAAATAAGAGGAAGGCATTTCATAGCTACCTTCCTCTTGTTGTGTATTTACTGTTGATTTTAAATACATTGTTGTCAAGGTGGACTCGAACCACCATCTCAAGATTAGTCTCTTGTGCTTTACCAATTAAGCTATTTGACATCCTTACCTAACTGTTCAATTATACACAAAGAGAACCGTTTCCGCATTCTCCTTTACCTAGATCTAGCACCTACAGCATACACGCTATGGTCGTAACCAACGGACTAGCCTGTCATGTGTATCTGTTTAGGTCACTGTGATATAGAGAATTTTAGACCATGAATATTTCTATCCTATTAATATCCCTAGTATTAATATCCCACCTCAAAGCTATAAGGTTATCCTATTTTATCACATTGCTTGAGGCTCATTAGCACACAGATACGACTCACGCATATTTGTTTCACGTACTCTTTCTCAAGGAGGTGTACTTCCAGTATTTCTACTAGTATTTTGCACAAATAACTCCACCACATATAAATATACTTGTCTGTTTGTTATTTTATTTGTACCAGCATCAATGTTTAGCTGTTTTCTTTAAAACTCTCACGTCTTCCAATAGAATACGTTCTCTATAGCTAGCTACCAACCTAATGTGTGCCCGTATTTAACGCACTAAATATGCGTACTATATACACTTAATACCTGACTCACAATAACTCCTATATTGGACCAGGATTATAACAACACTTACAGTTTAACCCAGTGTCCAGCTATTTCCCGTAAGACATATATTGATACCAACGTTAGTGAAGATCATCAAATACAGTGACACTTTGATTTATTGATGTTATTTATTGCTAATCAGCGTGAGGGTAATGTTATTTAGTAGTGACTAATTTCCCTAAAATGATTTCTTCATCTTCTTCACTAATTTTCAATGTTCTAATTACCCATTGAGAAGTAGAATCAAACTCATCAGATAATTGACCAGTTGAACTATTGAAGTATTTGAAAGATTTATCCAATACTTTTACAATTTGTAAATTAGTAGAATATTCTTCTGTTTCAATTAAATCTCCTTCTTTCAAATCATCTGCAGTATTGAAAGAATATCTTTTCAATTTTCCTAATTCTTTCGATGACGTAATTTTAGTATTTGTGTAAACACATAATATTGTTTTCATATTTTCTATTGGTTAAAAGTTTTACAAAGCTAGGTAATAATTATACTACCTAGCATTTAATTTAAGATATTTTTCTTGTGATTTGCGAGCTTATCATCTCGTCATTATACAATATACTCGTTTTATATTCAATACGAGCACAAGTATCTTCTAAAAGAGAATCAAATATTTCCATACTGATTCTTTTTCCATGTATTTGTCGATATACATCATCGTATTCTTTGATACAATCAAGTTTGAATTGTCTACCAATACGTGCAATAGCAGTATCTAGGTTATTTACTTGAATTTTGTTTTCGAATGTTTTGTTTGAAACTGTTGTCATGATTAATTTGTTTTACAGAAGTTAATTAAATTTTGAAGAAGTAAATTATTTAAATCTTTTTTAGCAGTATAAGCAGCAACAGCATAAGCAGCAGCAGCAACAGCATGAGTAGCATAAGCAGCATCATCATAAGTAGCATCAGCAGCAGAAGCAGCAGCAGCAGCAGTAGAAGCAGCATCAGCAGCATAAGCAGCATCAGCATAAGTAGCAGCAGAAGCAGAAGCAGCAGCAGCAGAAGCAGCCTTTCTTTTTTCTCTTAATATTTCAATTGTGATTTCATCATTAAGATAATCTTTTGCTGCTTGAATAGATTCTCTAGGTGCTTTATTTTCAGGATATTTATTTTCATAAATTTCTAATACAATTTCAGCACATGAAATAGCGAGTAATTGATTTTGTTCTTTTGTTGCTAATTTTTTACATACAAACCAATATTTATCTTTTAATGATATTTCAGATTTTAATATTTGATTAAGTGTAATTGATTTGTTTTTCATAAAAGATGTTTGAAGTAATTGTTCTTCTGAATAACATCCTTTATTTATTAGCATAAATTCTTTGGTGAATTTCTTTTGCATAATTACTTTGTTTTTAATGAGTATTGGTTGAAATTATCTTGTTTGTGTTGGAATTTATTGAATGCTTTAAGTATTGCTTTCATTACATTTTTAGCATGAACTATTACTTTAGCAATTCTATGTCCTAAGTTTACTAATACGATAAATCTTAATTTTTTCATTTTAATTGTTTTGATGTTTGATATTGTTAGCTAATAGAATATTCATTATTACTATTCACGTTTCGAATAACCTCACTTTACGTGTATGTAGAACGGATTATACCAATGATGAATATTCTATTGATTGAATTATTTTTGAGATTAAACTTCAGTGAATCCTTTAGCAAGATTCTTTGGAAGTTTCATTTCTTTTAACATTAACTTTTCAGCTTCAGTTTTCTTGAATACTGATTTATCAATGTTAACTTTGTGTTCATTGATTTCAGCATGAATAATTGCCATTTCAACTTTAGCTTTTAAAGGTTTGTTACTTGTGTTTTGAGTTTTCATGTTATTTTATTTGTTATCGTTTATGATTATTATACTCAATGAATCTAAGATATTGTGTCCTATGACTTCATTATTATTATCTACATTTCTTACTGTGACTATACCTTTTGAAATACTTATGGTGTAGTCAATTTTCTCAATTTTTGGTTCTTTAAACACATCAGTTTCAATAATCAAATATGCTCCAAAACTCACCCATAGTATAAATACTATTATTAATGCTTTTATCATTATTGTTGAAGTTTATACTCTACAACTGAATCATAGAGTAGTGAGTTAAATATTGGAAACCAATCTTTAGAATATGCCTTAGTCACACCATTGTTTGTTGGATGACGTTGTACAAGTTTAGGATAGATTGTTTTCTTTATACCATTAGAAATAGAATTATTTAATGGTTTGTCCTCAGGTATTCTAAGGACTTTAACATTCGGAAACTTAATGAATCCGAATGTTCCTATTGTTTTAATATTCATCTTTTGTGTATTTATCTGATTTTGGTAAATATATTGCATTCAAGAAACTGAACAATACACATGCTGATAATACAGCACATAGATTTGTTTGATTTTCTAAATATGCTATGTATGATAAGCCAGTAAAAAATACTGCGAATATCATAAGTCCTTTGAATAAATTTGAGTATTTCATAGTTTGTAAGTTTTAGTTATTTATTCCTTTTTTCTTTTTCCAAAGATTTAAATGGTGTGTTGTTAATCCATTTTTCCAGGCATATTTTCTATAATCGTCGAGTAAAATATTAACACCTTCCATTGTATATACTTTTGTTTGTTTAAGCGGTGGAATTATGTAATCTTTCTTTTCAGCAAATCTATGCTTGTAAACATTATCATACCAATCACTATCATTCTCTATTCTATAACGAGTTTCATCTTCACTTATAACTTTATACACACGACCTTCGGTGATAATACTGATGATAGTTTCTTTTGATACAATGTATTTTGTTTCATCCATATTTTCTATTTGTTAAATTTTGATCCATTGTCTTCTTTGTTATATTTCTTCAAAGCATTGGTTTCATTCAATGCTACAACATAAGAATAACCTTCCTCAACAATAAGCTTTGGAAGGTTTTCTTTAATTGATTTATTAACATCGTACACCATAGTCTTTTCATATAGTGGTTTACTGACGTATAAGGTCGTTTTACATATTTTGAATACTTGGTGTCCTTTGTGAGGAATTAAGCTCCCTATGAGCTTTAAATTACGTTGTTCTTCTTGAGATAGTTTTACAGATAGTTCTGTATTCTCTTTATCTCTCTTTTTGAATATGTCCATGATAAGTTTATTGTTGATAGCATTCAATTGAATCTTCTAATATTTCTTCTAAATCACTACCACATTCTGTTTGTAGAATGAAATCACAATGACCAGTAGTGTACCATTCAAGAACTATTTGTTCTACTTGTAACGGTGTTAAGTCTAAACTTTTAATTATTGACTTTGAGTTTATAACATCATCAGATTGTCGCATGAAATTAAACCATGTAGCCATTTTACAATTATACCATTTCTTTTGACCTACATCATTTCTAATACTGAAGTAGTAATTTGATTTATCTGTTGATAGTGATATAATTGTTTTGAAACCTATTATTTCATAACAAGTATTTGTTTTCAAATTTGGTAAACATGTTGTTAGTATTTTAACAAACTTATATTGTTCTGGATGTGTGATTATTGACATTTTTAGTAAGTTTTAAATTAATGATTAAATAAATAATAAACATATTGTCCCGCCTTTCACAAGGTTTTTCATGGTTGTCATCAAGTGACAATAGGTAAAGAAAAGGGTCATTGACCGATTCAGTTCACCAATATGTTTAATAGCTCCTAATGAAGCAATAGTGACAGTACAACCGATCAAGGTCATACTGTCTGATGATAAAACTATAATGTTACGTTTCAAGCGGAAAATCATAAGGTTATTAATCTTAATCATATTTTCTCCTATGTAATGAAATCCCTGGTAATAACTCCAAACACCCATTCCCATACATTATAGTATTATTTATCTACAATTAATAAACAAGAGTACAGCGATGTGTCATACTCTTGTTTGGGTTATTATGCTTGTGCTACGTTCACAGCTGGTGTGTGACGAACTGTTTCTGTAAATACAAAGTGTTTAGGCTCACCCAACACGATTGTTGCTCTACGGTAAATAAATGCACCTTCAGCAGTAAGAATGAATGCACCGTCTTTACCAGCTCTTTTAGCTGACTTATCCATGTTTGCAATTTCATACTCTGTACCATCTGTTGATTCAATGATTTGGATATTCATATCCTTATCTTGGATTTGCCCTACAACAACATCCAATTCCATTGAATCACCTAATTCAACAAGACCACTGAAATCAATGTTGAATAATGCAGTTGCATCTTGTGGTTCTGCTGATAACCAACAATGAGTTAATTTACCTGATTGTGTAAAACGTTCATCACTTGCATTCAATAATGATAATAAGTTTACTTGACGTTCTTCACCTGTTACTACAACTTGTGTGAACTCTAACTCGATTTTTGTTCCGTTGATTTTACGAGCTGATACTAATGTTAAATCTTTTCTTTCCATGATACTTGTTTTTTAATTGTTTAAATAATTGATTGTTTACTTCTTGTTTACAGAGTTGTTAAGAATGCTAATACATACTGTTGTATGACTGCGTTGTTGGTAAACTCTATGACTAGTACGAAGCTTTGTGTAATAGTCAATGTTTTTTACTTACCTAGGTAAATACATTATTTGCTATGATATGTTGATTGAAAGTCTAATGTGGTAATTACATGAATACTTGATTGATTGATAAATGATCTGCGTAGCATATACACTCTAGCTTTCACGCTATAATAACATAGAAATCTATACAGCCGACTCACCGCTCACCACTGTATAGATTCTAATGATAACAAGTGTTACCGTAGAACGACTACGAGTCATTCCCCAGATAACATTCCTTGTTGTTTGAACATTGGTTATACCTAGTTCGAGGTAGTATGTGTTCATCACATACAAGGTCCATTGCTTACTGCCAATGACAACATCCTATGTTAATCCAAAACTTCAGACTCAGAATAATTCTGAAATCGTTAGCATGAATACTTAACATAGGGGGAATAGCTTTACTCCCAAAATTTAGTAGGGGTCGGACTATTAGGTGGTCACTACTTAAGTTTGATCAGAAATAATATCCCCTATTAAAATATTATACTTATATTTGTAAAATAAATTAAAAATAAAAATTATGAAAACAGGAATTTACATGATCTTAAATACTAAAAATAATAAAGTATATGTTGGTAGTAGTGTCGATATATCAGAAAGATGGAAAAGACATAAATCAGGATTAAACAATAATAAACATTACAATACTTATTTACAATCTTCATGGAATAAATATCAATCTGAATCTTTTCAATTTTCAATACTTGAATTATGTTCTGAAGAACTATTAACAGAAAGAGAAAATCATTGGTGTACAATATTTGATTCTCATAATAAATCTAAAGGTTACAACTTAGCATCTATTATGAGAAATGGTCCTTCATCTGAAGAACATAAAAAACTACTATCTTCTAAAACTACAAATAAGAAAAGAGTATGGTTAACAGATCGACAAGGAAATATTTTAAATGTATTTGAAAGTAATCAGCAAGCAGCAGATATTTTAAATACTACTGTTTCACATATTCAATTCTTAACAACTGGTAAAGTAAAGAAGTTCGATAATCAATTCTTACTATGGGACACAAATAGATTCTTTCAAAAAGATATTCAATTACGAAATCAAAAACGAATTGGGTCACCTAGTCAAAAACAAATATTTCAATTCTCAATAGATGGTCAACTTCTAAATTCATTTCCATCTATCAAAGAAGCGATTTCTCAATCTCAAATATTAAACTTGAAATATCTTATTGATTCTGGTATAAACAACATAGGGGGATCTCTATGGAGCTATATGAATACTGTTCCTTCAACCATTGTTTCAAAAAATATAAAATATGTATATCAATACTCTTTAGATAAAATACTATTAAATACTTTCGAATCAATTGTTGAAGCTTCTATCAAAACTAATTCTAAAACTAAAGGAATACAGAAAGTATTATCTGGAGAACGTAATCATCATAATAGTTTTATCTGGAGTAGAGATATTCTTTCAGTATAGAAAATTATAAATTTTAGATACCATGTTAGTAGGCAAAGCCAAATGGTGTAAACTGATCTTTGTTTGTTTAATGTCCCTGACGTAATTCAAAGATTACATCACGGTTAACCAAAAAAGGTTTACCTTATATACCATGGACTGGAATAAATGTTCTAGTAACTTTTGATAACTTGCTATGAATCAGTTTTTTAACCCATTTCCTTATTGTAACATTCAGTGAGCTAATATTGTAATGTTTGTTCCAGTCTGACTACAGTATTTGTGCTAGTCTGAGCGTAAGATTCTTACAATAAGCCGAGTAAATACTGTAAAACAAATGACAATTCCTAATGTTTTCTAATATTTATTTCATAATAATTCTCATAGATATATTTCTATTAGCTCCAGTGAATTAATAGAAAATAATTATATTTGAATTATGAAATATCTGATACTCTTTTTAATTCTCACATCTTGTATATCTTCTAATGGCTTACATAATGATTCATTAGAACAAGAACATCGAAATATGATCAAGCAAAATACTGTGATGAGAAAGAAAGTAATGAAATCTAGGAGATATAATAAAAGTTTTGTTAAAAAGATACATTTGATAATAAGAAAAAGAAGTGTTATAAAATAAGAAACCCTGTATAATTAAATACAGGGTTACAAAAGTAATGATAGTAATTAATAATTAGAAATTTTTAATTCTATCTGCTAGAATTAATTGATATGCTTTCATGATTAGTAATTGTTGATTCATTCTTTTCTGTTCAGCAAGTGGTAATGTTAAGAAGAAATCTCCATTATTGAATGTTTCTAATTTTTCACTTCTACCTTTCAATTCAAAGAACTCATTGATTATTCTAGTCTGATGATCTGGATGAGGAGTTTCTGGAATTGAGAAATCTTCTAATGTATTTTCTAAATGAGAAGATTTGAATACTTTAGCAGTAACCCAAGACTCATGTTTTAATGACTCATCTATAATTAGGAAACCTTTATCTTTCCCATTTTCATCTGATGGTAATTCCCAACCTCTATAATCATTATACTTTTGACGAGTCATTGGTTGACTTACTACTTCTTTTATTGATATACACTTCATAATTTATTTATTTATTTATTTATTTATTTTAAAAATTATCAAATTTCATTAAACGTTCATAACATAACTTAATTACTTTAGCATCAAATAAAGCATTGTGTTTATTTTCTACTTCTTGACTCCCTGAAAATTCTTCTCTTGAAATATCTGGGTCAACTCCTTTTATTTTGAATAAAGTACAAATATCAAATGGGATATAATAAACATTTTCTGGAATATTAAAAGCATGTCCAAAAATTTGATTAAATAAAACCCAATCATAAGCAAGGCAATCACTCCAAATTTCAACATTGTTAAATTGTTTCAACCATTTAGTTAATTCAATTTTTAACATTTCAGTATCAGAATAAATTTCTGTTAATTCAGTATGTTTATTATATCTTGATATTTGAGGTCGTGTATTTTGTAATTCTAAATTATCAATTACATTCTTTTGTAACCATTCATCAATTTGAGCTTTATCATAATCAGTTAATTCAGCATAGAATGTTTTACCACATTCAGAAATTAAACCGATTGAAATTAATGTTGTGTTTTGATGAAGTCCTGTAAACTCTGTATCAAAAAAGATTTTTGTTTTACTATTCATATTATTATTTATTTAGTTTCTTCAATAATTCCAAAAACATTATCTTGAATAATCAAAACATAATCTCTTTCTTCTATCTTGATATTGTTACCTGAATACTGACCAAATAAGATACTCTCTCCAACTTTTAATTCCATTGGTTTAGTTTTTGTTCCTGGTCCAACAGCCATTACTAAACCAGTAATAGGAGCATCCTGTAAACTACTAGGAATATAAATACCACTATCAGTAGTATCTTTTGGAGCATGTAATTTTACTAGTACTTGATTTCGTAAAGGTTGAAATGTTACTGTTTCTAATTCTTGATTTTCCATTAGTTCTTTTTTAGTAATTCAATTTTCTCATTAAAATATTTAATCATACTTTGTAAATATTCTATTTCTTCTTTTACATCTAATGATTTTTTGTAAATGTAATTAGATGTTAATTTAGTCCAATTATTAGGAATTAATTCAGTTGGTAAAGTAACTTCTTTAATTTTAATTTCTTCAGTTATTGCTTTATGATCTGATATTATAGTACCAACACAATTAGTATTTATTTTAGTTATAGTATTGTATTCATCATTAGCTGTACAGTTCCCATTTTTATAATATTTAATTCTACCATCGAAAAATAATCTATAGAAACAAGTATGTCTGATTATATTAGTAACATCAACAATACCTGGATTAGGATTAATATACATAGAATCAAACTTGAAGACATCATAAAAATCTATTCTAGGATCTTTAAAAACTTTCTTATACCAACAACCTTTTTCGAATTTTCCCATATTACTGTGAGTTTATATTTAATTACTATGATTTTACATTAGTCAATAGAAAAAGAATTATCAGTGAAACTCATTATATAGATATTCTATTGACTGACTACCAATAGAAAGTTACTGTTAATTGCTTAATCGCACGAGGCAAAGGTATCGGAAATAAATTTAACATGCAAGTAAATTGTAAATTATTTATAATAAAAATATAAATATTATATTTGTTTCGATTATTATTGTATATTTGTGAAAAAATATTCATACATTTGACTACAATGAAAAAGTTTTATGTTAAAAAAAGAAAAATGATTTCAGTTTATTTAGATACCAAGGACAGTATTTTACTATTATCGAAAGATCATAGTTTTCATATTTTATATTATATCATTAATCAATCAGATAGTGAGAGAAATGTATGGTTTGCTGATTTAATAAATAAAGAAATAATTGTCAATAAATTACAAATCTCACCATCCTCTTTAGATAAACATTTGAAATCATTATGTGATAGAAAGTTAATATTGAAAGATGGTTCAAGAGGTAGATATAAATTAAACATGGGAATATTCTCATTGTAATTCGTAACGTTACTGATATACTTGGGAGAGTTATCAGATTAAAAATAAATAAAATGGCAGAATTAGGAATGCAAACAAAAGTGAAAGTAGCTAAAGAAATGATGGCTAAAGTATTTATAGATGCTACAAGTTCGTCAGCGAATGATGGTATTGTATTTAAATACAAATCTTATTCTGTAGATCTTCCAGATGGAAAACAAGGATGGGTTTTTGATTTAATTTACAAAGAACCAGTTTATCCTGAAAGAGTCATTCAACAATTTAAATTTGATCGTCCTGCTAATATTGATAGTAAGAATATGGAATGGCATGTTTTGATTTCAGTAATGACAGAATTTTTAAGAACTTCTGCTAGTACTTGGGATCATTTAGGAAAATTAATCAATAGTGATATTCTCCTACAGAACTCAATTAGAAAAATGGAAAATGGTAAATAGAATAATTCCCATATCTTCAAATGACGATAAAATATATCGACAAATTTTGACGATACTTAATTTTATTATTAAGCTGACACCTCAAGAAATTGATGTGTTATCTGAATTGATAAAGTTAAATCATGAGTATAGTGCTTTACCTGAACTGAAGCGAGCACGTTTTATTTTAAGTAAAGATATTCGTAAAGATATTCGAGATTTATTGAATATTCCAGAAAAGCAATTTAATGGAATACTTGGTAAAATGAGAAATAAAACTTTTATGGGTGGTCCTATTCTAACAGAAGATGGTGTTGTTCATCCTGAGTTATTATTTAAACCAGATGAACAAGGTTTTAAAATAGAAATAATTTTAGATAAATCAATTGTTGTAAGAACCAATAATGTCCAAACTCACAATATAGAACCTATTGTTGAACAATCTTCGCAAATAATAGAAGAAACTATTGTAAATGAAGAAGTAAATGAAGAAATTTATAATGATGTTCCTCCTGGTCCTGTTGAAGGATATGTAGATGAAGATATGTTTGATACTGGTTATGAATTAATACAACCTGAATAATGGGATTAAAAAATGTAGTTAATCAAAATTCTGTAATATTATCTCGACAAGATGAGATAATAAGAGAGGTTGCTCAAAGACATGGTATTCCAATCATGAAAGCAGTTGAAGCTTGGGAATCGTATGTTAAAACTATAAAGAAAATCATAGTCGATGATAATCATCAAGAAGATGGTTTATTTACACCTGATAAATACAAAACAGTTTGTGTATTAGGATTAGGTAGATTTTATCCTAATGTGAAATACATGAATAAGATGAATGAAGTAAGAATAGAAAAGAGAAAAAATAAAGAAAATGGTAGTAAATCTGGAGAATAGTTTTTGGGAAGAAAATAATGGAATCAATATTCATTCTGTATTTAATACTTTTTGGGAAAAGGATGTTTCTGAAAATAAAAAAGAAAGTTCGAAAATAATGTGGGCAATTTACTTATTAGTAAATCCTGATTCTATACTTTACAATGATCCAGCTAAAGATATTTCTATTGTCAAAAATTTTATAAAAGATCCTGATTTCAAATGGGATGATTATGAAGATTTAGTTTATGCTTATAAAGATATTGTATTAACTACAGCAGAGAAAGCATTGCAGAATTGGAATGAGTTAATGACAATGAGAGATAAATCTTTAAAAAAGATGTACATTAGTTGTATGGATGCTGGTGAGAATGGTGAAGTCAATGCTACTGAACTTAAAAATTTAGATAGTATTCTTGCCAATACTCCAAAGATGTTTGCTGATTATTCTAAAATCAAAAAAGAATATGAAGAAGAAAAAACTCAAAAGAAAGGTAAATCAATAAAATCATTATCTGACTCAGATGATATTTAAATAGATATGATAGAAAACTCAAACTTCAGACTTAAAGAGATTCCTAATTTCCATCCAGAATTAGAATATTATGATCGTAAAGAATTTTGGGGTGGTGAGAAAAGAAAATGTATTGAAGGATATTGGGTTGGTGGTAAATGGATGCCTGGACCTCTTTATTATTATATTAACTTTCATAATATTCTATTTGAGGACGATTCTTCAGTTTCTCAAGCAGTAGGACTTCCTTTCCTTAGAGATATTGATTGGGAGTTATTTTTGTATTATGAAGAATGTAGAGGTTTCTCAGGATTTGAATTTGATACAGATACTACGTGTGATAGAAAATATGGTCCTGAATTAGAAGTATCATTAAAACTAAAAAGAATTACTCAATCAGAAGCAGATTCTAAAACATATATTAATGCTCGTGACTACCTTAGAAAACATCATGGTAAGAATTTAGGTAAACCTTTGTATAAAAATTCAGCTAAACATTTCTTCTCGATCCAGAGTCGAGGCGGTGGGAAAGCAACACCTTGGTTTACGAAAATCTATACTCCTGATGGATTTAAATTAATGCGTGATGTAGAAGTTGGAGATCAAGTAATTGGTTCAACTGGATCACCTATTACAGTTTTGCA